>Ga0134099_1000133_pt1 | contig 96693 bp, 92 predicted proteins | sample 10_taG_2_FD_105482 | JGI IMG/M metagenome (GOLD analysis project Ga0134099, IMG submission 105482) | Switchgrass degrading microbial communities from high solid loading bioreactors in New Hampshire, USA - 10_41_5_180_A2 metaG | ecosystem: Engineered > Bioreactor > Semi-continuous > Anaerobic >...
AAGCCGAATCGCAAGCCGTTTTCAAAAGAAAATGCCGTGTATGGCAAGTGTGGACATCGGTGCGATTTATGTGTGCATTATACTGGTATTACCGAAGAATTCAGAGAAATGCTCATTCCACATCTGAATGCCGTTTATGGTGTATCGGCTTGGGATATGCGCTGCACTGGCTGTGATACACCCAATTGTCATTGCTATCGCGATGGGAATGAGTTATGTGAGCCATTAAAATGTTTACATACAAAACAGTTTAATACCTGTTTTGATTGTGCTAATTATCCCTGCGATCAAGCAACCGTTGGATACAGGCAGTTAGAACATAAAAATATTTCTGCCGATGATGTTACATGGGCGATTTTACCTTATGTTCCATATCAATACGGTAATTGAGAGAATGTAGAGCAATTAGATATTACCCGGACTTTGATGAAGGGCATCTGTGGCACTATGTGAATCTGGCTTCGGGTGAGACAGGAAGGCTGGATTAAATGCGGATTATACACACAGAAAGGAACATCTGATATTATAAACCCTTGATATGCATTTATGGAAACATATCAGGGGTGTTTTTGAACCGTGTAAGGAGGGTCCACGAATTTGACCCTCCAATAAAATAGTGGAGGACTTCATTTTGATTAAATTGGTTGATATTAATGAGGAAAACTGGATTAATGTAAAACAACTCTGTGTCAGTGATAATCAACGAGCCTATCTGGACAGCCCAATGAACGTTATAGCCAGAGGCTATGTTTACCGTTACTGCAATGCCAAGGTCATTGGTATTGCTAATGATAATCAGATTATAGGTATTGCATTAGTAAGAGACCTGGATGAAGAGCCCGCTTGCTATGACTTACAGCAGTTCATGATTGACAAACGTTTTCAAAACAACGGATTCGGCACAGAAGCTCTGAAATTGATTGTTTCTATGCTTCAGGATGAAGGTAAATATAATTGCGTGGAAGTATGTGTAAGCAAATCTAATGCAGCCGCGCTTCGTGTCTTTGAAAAAATAGGATTTAAAGATACCGGATATATTGATAATGATGTACCGGACTGTCTAAACCTAATGTACTATTTTAGAGAGAGTCAGAAAGATATGCCGATTCGATCCCTGACGAATTGCTGCATTGCTTTGAGCGGGTCAAGAAACAACATCCCTGTAGTGTATAACGATGATTTTGGGCATGGCACAAAACATGCTGTTTTACCGATAGGTATGAATGCTGAACTTGATGCTGACAGACAGTCCTTGTTTTTTATATAAACGAAAGGTTGGTTTATTAAAAATGGTGTATCATATCAGAGAGATGTATAAAACAGATTGGGACCAGGTTAAAGAGATATATCAGCAGGGAATAGATACAAATCTGGCTACTTTTCAAACAGAGTGTCCTTCATTTGAAGAATTTGACCAATCTCACTTAGAGGATTGTCGTTATGTAGCGGTAGATGGTTATACTGTGGTTGGATGGGCAGTTTTATCAGCTGTTTCAAGCCGTTGCGTTTATCGTGGCGTGGCGGAGGTTAGCATCTATGTGCGCGACTCATATAAGGGTAAGAAGGTAGGAACACAGCTTTTGACGCATTTAATTGCAAAATCAGAGGAGCACGGAATCTGGACGTTACAGTCTGCAATAATGGAAGATAATCTGGCTAGTATCCGATTACATGAGAAGTGTGGGTTTCGTAAAGTCGGGTATCGAGAACGAATCGGAAAAGATCGTTTTGGTGTGTGGCGAAATACCGTTCTTATGGAACGAAGAAGCAATATATTTTAAAGGAAGAAAACAATTTTAAAGAAAAAATATTAGCCTCCTGTGTGCTGTCCGACCGGAGTATGCGGTGTAGGTGTTGGCCCTGAACTTTTGCGTTTTTATCGGGCATCCATCAATTTAGAAAAAATTTCTGGGAACGATTCTTTTCATGCAATAATGCTGATGAGCTAGTAGCTTAAAGCGATTTGAGATTATCGTAGATAGAGAAAGAGAATTATATGGCAACAGATCAAAAGAAAAGCACCCTGAAGCAAAAGCTGGCCGCTATCCGTTGGGGGTTGAAAATTGCCTGGGGCATAGACCGGAAGGTGCTGCTCATCTGGAGCGGACTCAGCGTTGTGCTGTCTGTGCTGCCTGCTATTGCATTGGTCTACAACAAACAATCTCTTGCGATTCTTTCCGGGTTCCTCTCTGGTAATTCGTATACTTACGGGGATGCGGTGTCAAGCATCGTGAAGCTGGGCATCCTGCTGACACTCATTGGACTGTCCGGCCGCGTCAACCGGGACCTCATCTATATGATGATGTTCGATTCGTATTACTTCGGGATGGAAGAACAGCTAACCGATGCAATCCATCGGATCAGGCTGCAGGATCTTCTGAAAAAGGATATCACCGACGAATACAATTACTGTGTATACCGGGTCGGTGCTCTCACAGACCTCACAAGCTCGTTGTGTGACCTGGCGAGCAAGCTGGTTTCCGCGGTATCGCTTCTCATCGTGGCATACTCGTCCTCAAAGCTGGTACTCCTGATATCTGTGGCCTACATTGCCGGTGTGTTCATCCTGAACTACAAGGTCTCTGCTAAGATACGTTACGACACAGTGTTGAGCAGGACAGAGCTGGGTATGGCGGGGTATTACGAGAACCTTTCGACGAATGCTGGGGCGGCTAAGGAGACCCGGATATTCGGAAATGTGGACCATCTTATCGACCAGTGGAAATCGCACATTTCCATTCTGCAGGATACTGAGCTTAAACGGCATCGCGCTCGTTCCCTAACTGCGTTTGTCAGCGGTGCCGGGTTTTACATATTTCTCATTGTGATGCTCTCAACCTCCCTCTTTGGGGTGGTGGGGGGTACCATGACGCCTGACGTTTTTCTGATGATTTTCACGCTTTGCCTGAATATTTACAACATGGTAACCAGCCTGCCGGGAACCATCGAGACGTTGGACTTTGTCACGTTCGTGCTGGAACGTGAAGAGGCTTTCTTTGCCCTGGGGCCGAAGCCTGACCCGGCGGAGGAGGAGAGGAGAGCCGATATGCCGGAGGATACGGACACAGTGTTCCGGGCGGAGCATCTGGTGTTTCGGTATAACAACGACACGCTTGCCGTCAACGACGTGAGTTTCGAAATCAAAAAGGGTGAGATCGTCGCGCTTGTGGGACAAAACGGCAGCGGAAAGACAACGCTCATCAAGCTCCTTGCCGATATGTACCGTCCATCTGCAGGCAGACTGGAATTCTTCGGACGGCCGATAGAGGAATATAAAAGCCGTTTCATACGCGATAAGATAGGGGTGTTCTTTCAGGACTTTTGGCTGTTTCATCTCACGCTCCGTGACAATGTAGGCATGGGGAATGTTGCAGAGATCCGCAATGACGAGAAAATCCTTAAAGCGATCCAAAAGGGCGGCGCGTCGAAGCTGCTGGCCAGGCTGGAGAAGGGTCTGGACACCATGGTCAACAAGAACGTGGACAAAACCGGTGTGGTTTTCTCCGGCGGAGAGCGGCAGCGGATCGGTGCTTCCCGAACGCACATGAGCGACAAGGAAGTGCTGATATTCGACGAGCCGGCCTCCATGCTGGATCCCATCGCCGAAATGGAGCAGTTTATGAACCTTAAGGAGCTGATGGAGGGGCGCACGGCGATCATGATCAGCCACCGGGTCGGTTTTGCCCGGCTCGCGAGCAAGATCATCCTGATGGACGGCGGTAAGATCGCCGAGGTCGGAACCCATGAGGAGCTGATGGCTAAAAACGGGCTGTACGCCCACATGTTCCGGCAGCAGGCCAAGTGGTACGACGCAGAGCCAATCAGTCGGGAGGTGACGGCCTGATGAACGGAAAACAGACGAATAAGGTCAAAGGGAAAGAAGCTCTTTCGATTCTTCTTAAGGCAATCCGGTTCAGTGCATCGACAAAAAGCAAGGCCTCGATCGCCGTCAGCATCGCCGGCTTTGCCGCAGCGTTCCTTCCAACGCTCGTTTCCGGCTCCCTGAAGAATTTCTCCAACCTGGTGCAGCGCAGCTTCGGCAGCGGGAAAGAAGCGCTGCCCGCACTGTTTTTATCTTTCGCTATCCTATCCGGCTTTTATATCCTTCAGCTTGTTTATAATAGCTTGCGAAGTTACTATACGCAGGCGGACACAGTTCGAATCCGTCTGTACATAAAGGAAAAGATCATTCGTCACACATGCACCGTGCGCTATAAGTATCTGGACAACGCCGACGACTTCCGTCAGCGCATCCGATTCGCCGAGGGAGAGGCCGGATACAAGGTGGCGGAGAGCATGGGGAGTGTGATAGGACTTCTTCAATACCTTATTACATTCGTTAGTATTGTGGCGGCGCTTTCTTCGGTAAGCGTGTGGATCGTTCTAATTCTATTTATAACATGCATCCCGGCCGTCATTCTCGCCTATCTGCAGAACGACGAGGAGTATCGCGGGAAGACCAAGTGGATATGGGAATTTGAACGGTCGCTGGAATACTACAAGGAAATGAATATGCCTTACGTCCAGAACGATGTTCGCTTTTTCCGCATTATCGACCACATGATGGTCCTCTGGCGTGAAGCGAAGGATATATATCTCGATAAAAAGACAAAGCTTACGCAAAAGCACGTGCGTTATAACTCCGTGGCGGACTTGCTTCGAAACAGTGTATACATTGTGATCCTGCTTTTAACGGCCAGGAGAATATTCGCAGATCCGTCCATTGGCATCGGTTCCTTCATGCTGGTGTTCACCCTCGCTTCCCAGTTCCAGGAGACCACGGCGAAAATCCTCATTGGGGCGGTGCAATTCGCCGGAAATGTCAGCTACATGAAGGACTTTTTCGACCTGGACAAACTGGAGCACGAGGGGATCGATCCGAATGCGGAGCCTTATGAGAAGTACGACATCTCGATGGATGGCGTGAGCTTTACTTACCCGGAGACCGACCGTGAGGTGCTCAAGAATATCAGCGTGCGGATCAAACAAGGGGAAAAGATCGCAATTGTCGGCGAAAACGGCAGCGGTAAGACCACCTTCATCAACCTGCTGTGCGGTATTTATGCACCGACACAGGGGGAGATCCGAATCGGGGACCACGATTTGTATGAGGATTTGTCCCGTTCACGCCGGACAATCTCCGCCGTCTTTCAGGAATTCGGGAAATACGAGACTTCGATCCGCGGGAACATTGCGGTTTCTGACCCGGTAAAGGAACCGATCGATCAGACGCTTGTGGAAATCACAAAACAGCTTGACGCCTATGATTTTATTGCAAAGCAGCCCAGGGGATTCGACGAGGCAGTAGGAACCCTCAGCGAAAAAGGTAATAACCTGTCCGGCGGCCAGTGGCAGAAGATTGCCATCGCCCGGGGAGCGTTCCGCGATAAAGCCAACATCATGGTGCTCGACGAGCCCACCGCCGCGCTTGACCCCATGGCGGAGGCCAACCTGTACGATAACTTCAAGAAACTGACCGGGGATCGGACCACGATCCTCATCTCCCACCGGCTCGGCATCACCCGGCTTGTTGACCGGATCCTGGTCTTTGACGAAGGCAGAATCGTCGAAGACGGCAGCCACGCCGAGTTGATGGCCGGCAACGGCCTGTACGCCAAAATGTACAATGCGCAGGCGCAGTGGTATAAATAGGGATTTGGATGTTTTATACTAGTTCCGGTTATATATGACGCTGACATTGGGCATATCCCGCCACAGATTCAGATTGTCAATGGAGCAATGGGTAAAGTGGAGTTTAATGATGGCAAGGCAACTTTATGGCAGTATTATAAAGAATAGATTAGCCGGACAACGAACGTGATTATGCATCAGTGGGGTATTTCTTATGACATGTTTATTCTTTGTTCGACACGCTCAGCCTGACGTAAATTGGCAAGAAGACAGAACGAGACCATTAACTCATATTGGACTGGAAGACAGTAAAAAGGTTACTGCAGCGCTTGAAGATTATAAAATAGACTTTTTTTATTCCAGCCCATATAAAAGAAGTATAGATACTATACTGGACTGTGCCAATAAATTTAATATGATTATTCATACCGATGAAAGATTTAGAGAACGTAAAACAGGAAAAAACAGTTTTCAATTTCTAGAAAAGCGTTGGCAGGATTTCAGTTTTTGCGAGGAGGACGGGGAAAGCCTTGCGTGTGTTCAACAAAGAAACATTGAAGCGTTGGCGGAAATTTTAAATAAACACACGAATGAAAACATCGTTATAGGTACACATGGCACAGCCTTAAGTACTATTTTGCATTACTATGATCCGACATTCGGGTTTGAAGGGTTTAAAAGAATTTGGTTTAGCATGCCTTACATAATCAAATTGGATTTTGACGGGGATAAATTAAAAAAATCAACAGAATTATTGAAGATTGACAGAGGTTATAGTTAACATACAGTCATTTTTCGGAATTTAAACCTCAGGTTGACATTTCGTTCTGACAACTCTTCTGGTGTCGATCACCATATTATTATGCCGGCCATAGGCCCGGATCAATATCATGTTACTTGAAATTAGCATATTTGTGTTATTTATTGTATATTCTCAAATCCATCATATTATTTCAATCGGCTGTTTCTGCTGTTGTTGAAGAATTTATTGATAAATAAGAATGGAGGCTCTTAAGTGATGGAGAAGAAAGCTAAATACTAAATGCACAGGTTCATAGAATGTGCTTTGACCAGGATTCTGTTTATACTTCAGCAGGAAAAAATATTACCAAATGGGATAAAAAATCAAAAGAACTCATATCTTCTGTTACAGTTCCGCCAAATGATAATCTGAATAAAGGCGCGCTGTTATGTGTCGATGAGAATAATATTTATTTCAACAGTATATACTTTTTTCATGTGATGGATAAAAAAACGAATGGGATAATTTATCAAAAGCAGTTTGGAACAGACAACAGCTCGGATTTTAACCTTGGAGCAATTCTTGTTGATGAGAGGCAGATTTATTTTCCCATGCGAAACAATGGACTTGTTGTTGTAAATAAAAAAGACTTTGGAAATGTCAGGTATCTGAATAAAGATAAAGGGAGCGTATGGGAACTGGACCAGGATGAAAGCATGATATATTTCGGAGGTGTTGATAAAAACATTTACGTTTTAAATAAATCAACTCTTTCTGCGATTACCGTTTTTTCGGGCCATAAAGGAAATATTCACTTTATACACTCGTTTAAGAATTATATTGTTTCAGTATCCAGTGATAATTCCATCATTATATGGGATAAAAACAAAGGCGCAATATTGCATCAGATCAGAAATGCCGGATGCTCTTCGGGACGCGCGATCATAACCGATAAATATCTTGTTTGTGTAGCTAAAAACAGAATTAGTTTGGGAAAATGGCAATTGGAATATGATTCTGGATACTAAGGCATTTGGTACTTTATTCTTTGATGACGGTTTTATTTATCTTGCTGACAGGAATATTCCCCGGGTAGCAGTGTTTACTATTGATGATATTATTGAAGAGGGGAAAATCAATTTGACTTAAGTTAAACCGCCAAAGTATTTCCCTCATAATACCCGGTTCTACTGTTACGAGAGTTGTTGCTACGGTTTTAGGTTTTTTCGGCACTCCGCAGTTTGACAATAAAACATCCATGGGCATATGGGCAAAAAAGAGTAACGACGTAAACCGCTGAAAAGTAAAAGTAAATCAGGTTCCGGACAATTCCATTGAAAACCTATGGTTAATTATGGCTCCAATTCCTTGCATGCAGCTTCAATTGCTTTAACGATATTTTCAAGGGACATGCTGGGACTTTCAGGCTTGTCGATTACTTGCTCGGGTATATAAGGAACATGAATAAAGCCGGCCTTCATATTCAGATTCTCTTTATGGATCTTATAAAGAACTCCAAACATTATATGATTGCATACATAGGTTCCTGCCGTATTTGAAATCCTGGCAGGAATTCCTGCTTTCTTTATGGCTTCCACAATGTTCTTGATAGGAAGGCTTGAAAAGTAAGCATTCTCTCCATCTTTAAAGATGGGCCGGTCTACAGGCATGTTGCCATCATTATCAGCTATTGATGCATCATCAACATTAATGGCAACTCTTTCTACAGATATACAAGCCCGTCCACCCGCCTGGCCCAAAGAAATAATTATGTCAGGTTTATGCGCATCTATATACTGCCAAACTTTTTCTATAGATTTATTAAAAATCGTTGGTAGCTCCAGTTTTAGTATCTGGGACTTACCGATCGTATCCGGCAGCAGCTTAATAGCTTCCAAAGCAGGGTTGACTTTTTCTCCCCCAAATGGCTCGAATGCTGTTATCAATATCTTCATTATCTATTACATCTCCTTACTATGTACAATGCTTTGTCGGGCTCGCTATGCCGGCAAGGTAATCAGTGTTTAAATCGTGATGGTGAGGACGCAACTGCTAACGCCGAAGCATTTAGAGCTCCCAAAGCTATGTTTCATACAGATTTAATATTACTATATAGAGGTTTACAACAAAAGTATTATATTACCTAAAAAGCGTCCTTCCGATGACCTCGGAAGGACGCTGCATTTTTAACTCTTTTGCCCGAGCTGGAGCTGTATCAAATTTCAGTTTACTTCAGACGACAATGATGTGCGGTATGACTTATTTGGTAATTTGATTAGTCTGTTAAGAAGTGTTGCGGCAACCGCACGATTTACAACTGTCTGAGGTCTAATAGAACCATCCGGATAACCGCTGAACAGTCCGACATTGCAAGCCCACTCCATAGCGGCTTTTGCCGTATCGGATACGGCCGAAGCATCGGCGTAGCTGCTTAATGCGGCCCCTGTGCCGGTGGTAAGGCTGTAATTATTGTCGGTTGCAAACTTGTAAAGAATTATCGCGATTTGCTCACGGGTAAGAGCGTCATTTGCGCCGGGTATATCAGCGAACGGATTGTCACTGTTGTAAGCGGCGTTTCCGCTCAGGCGATAAAGTGCCTTTGCAAGATCCGCTCTTGTGATGTTATCGTAAGGTCTGAAGGCGCCATATTCTTTAGTTTCGATGAGGCCCTTTTCAACAACAGCATCTGCGGCCTCATGATACCACGGTCCGACACCATCAACGATAAGCGCGCCACTGGGAGAGCGGCTGAAGGGGCTGAGCTCGGCCCAAACAACAGGCAGGTCGTTCGGCGTTACGATGTGTGCCCTGTTCTTGTTTACCGCAAGCCATGTATAGGTATTACCGTCAACACTCTTGAACGAATCGATAACAAGCTGCTGCGCTGTTCCGTCGTTGAGCAAGTACGAAATCGAGCGTATGGAGTCAGGCTTCATACCCCATTCGCCAAGCGCGGCGTTATACCCGTATGTTCCGGGCAGGTTGTTCATCACCCACAGGTTTTTCAATGCCGTCTGGGTAAAATCAGATGAACCAAGTTCCATTTCCGAGAGTCCGCCGGCAATATAGAACGTGGGAAGGGGACCGCCGGCTGCGCACGCCGCTTTCACCGCTTCGGAGTCGGCGAACATTCCAAGCGCATTGGGGAATATGCCCGCGAAACGGTTCCAGTATGTGAGACCCAGATTCCATGTTTTGTCTGATCCCATTGAGAAGCCGCCCGCATAGACACGTGTGGCGTCATAGTATGGGTAATCCTCGAGTTCCATATCCAGAATCTCTATTAGTTCATCTGCCGTGAAATTAGGATGCTGGTCAATAGACAGCGCGATAATGCCTGCTTCACGTGTAAAAGTAGGTAAGCCGGCCATCGATACCTGGGACTCGGCGTCTCCTCCCCATCCGTGGCACCAGATGAACAACGGAATAGAATCCTTAACTGAGAGATCAAGATTGTCCGGGATATACTTGTAGTACTCGATTGTCTTCCCGTTCGACAATGTCCTGCGCTCGTATATCTCAACTATGCCCTTTTGTTCGAAGTTATCTCCTGCCGCATCCACTACATTATCATAAACGGTTTTCAGAAGCTCCGCATCAATTCCGGTGACTTCGGAATCAAGTACAAGGTATCTTCCTGTGCCCTGTGCATAAGAAGCAGCAACTTCAAGAGAATTTTCGGGTCCGCCGACAATTGCTATGCTCATCGTGCCGCCGGTCTCTCCCTTAACAGCCAGCGTGGAGGGGTTGAAAAGGGCGACTGCTCCGGGCATACCGGTGCCGGGGAAGATCTGGGTAGCGTAGTTTGCGTTAACATTGTTGGGCACCGTAAAGTTCTTCATAAGGTAGTCGGCGCCCTTGCCCTCGCCGATCATCTGGAGATTGAGTTCGAAGGCAGGATAATAAGACTTTGTCTCTCCGGTCTCCGGGTCGGTTACTTTGGCTACTCCGTTAATGAAATCATAGGACGGGACGCAGGAGTAGAGATCGTAGATACCCGAGATCAGTGCGGCTGCATGAGCGGCTTCATTCGAATCATCCCATGCTTTAACCGGATTTGCAAAGAATACGCACAGTCCGTCGCGTGTAGCTATATCGGCAATACCGGTCTTTTTAGCGTATGCCAGCACTTCCTCTGAGGTTTTAAGCGCTCCGTCAGCGAAAACAACCAGCAGCGGAGTTCCGCCCAGGAAGTTGCCCACGCGCTTCGAGGCAGGAACGTAAACAAAGCAGTTCCTTCCGCCAACAGAGACCTTATCAACACGCTCGATGCTGTTTCCTTTCATGTGGGCGGTGGCGATATCTTTAACCTTAGAGTCGGATTTAACTTCCTTTATTATGCTGATTGTGCCGTCTGCATTGCGTCTGAACTGCTTGATGAAGTTCCAGATGACCGGAACGTCAGTTGATGTTACAGTGTGAGCTCTGTTCTTGTTGATTCCGAGCAGCGTATAGGTGTTTCCGTCTGAGCTCTTGAATCCGTTTACAATCAGTTCCTGAGCGCTGCCGTCATCGGGGAAAATATACGATACGGAATAAGTGCTGTCAGGCTTAGCACCCCACGGGCCGGCTTCGGCATTATACGTATACTCTCCGATATCGTTAAGTTTAAAAAGATACTGCATAGGTGCCTGGAATTGCTCCGACGGGAGCTCGGGCAGAGGAGACGCACCGCCGCAAATATAGAATGTTGGCAGAATTCCGCCTTCCTTTACCGCCGCATCCAGTGCTTCGGATTGTGCAACCATTATTCCCGCATTGGGCACCATCGCGGCAAATCGTTTCCAGTGCTGCAAGCCGGTATTCCAGGTGGTCGCCGCACCCATTGAGAAACCGCTGATGTAAACGCGGGTACCGTCCAGATAGGCGTTTCTCGCAAGCTCGGTATCCAGCATTTCAATGATCTCATCGCCGGTAAATCCCTGGTGCTGGTCGATCGCAAGGACAACGATGCCAAATTCCTTTGCGTAATCAGGCCATTTGTTCATTTCCACCTGAGATTCGGCGTCGCCGCCGCCGCCATGGTTCCAGATCATCAGCGGGATTTTGCCTTTGACTGTCAGATCCAATGTATCGGGTATGTATTTGAAGTATTTCATTGTTTTGCCGGTGGATAGTGTAAGATACTCACATACCTCGATGATTCCGTTCTTTGCATAGTTCGATGCGTTTTTATCAAGAACCTCGTCATAAAGTGAAATGACCAGGTCTTTGATAAAGCCTTTTATGCCCGGCTCGTCGACAACTTTATAGATGAAGTTGCCGCCGGTGGCATATGAAGCGGCTACCTCAAGAGAGTTTTTCGGGCCGCCTACAATGGCGATGTTCATATTGCCGCCATTTTCTCTCTTGGCAATCAGAGTGGACGGATTGAAAAGCGCGACCGAGTTCGGCATACCTGTGGCGGGGAATATCTGGGTCGCGTAGTTGGCGTTGACAGCATTCGGCACAGTGAAGTGCTTCATTATGTAGTCTGCGCCCTTGCCTTCGCCGAACATCTGAAGATTCAGCTCAAATGCGGGATAATAGGTCTTTGTTTCTCCTGTCTTTTCGTCGGTAACCTTTGCTACGCCGTTTACAAATTTATATGTTGGGTCACAGGAGAACGCGTCAAAAATACCTGCAATCAGGCTGCCTGCGGCGGCGGCATCTGTCTCGGAATCCCAAGATTCGATAGGATTCGCAAACACAATGCATAACCCATCACGAGTGGCTAAATCAGCAAAGCCACTTTCCTGTACTTCCTTGAGCAGATCTGCTTTCGTGTACTTACCATCACCGAAAACCACAACGAGCGGAGTAGTACCAAGCATATTCCCCACTCGTTCCGAAGCAGGGACATAAATATAGCAGGTACGACCACCCATTTCAACCGCGTCAATGCGCGCGGTTGCGTTGCCGATCGTTTCTGTCGCAATTCCATTCGCATTCGCGACAGAAGCTGCAGTTGCTTTGATAAGTCCCACTGGTCCGCAAACAAGCAATGCGAACACCAGGAATATGGAACCTACCTCCATGAAAACTTTCTTCATCACGCAAAACCTCCTCACTCCACATTATTCCTTGGAATTATTCCCAACTTAATAATATAGAGGAGTTATACGTTTTACTACTAAAATTTTACTTATATTGTTTAATATTGTATTATCTTTCTGAGATTCCAGTATCTTTGCTGAAAACCTTATATTTTTTAGCACATATGTGTGTGAAACCCATTAACACTTTTTTAATATAGTGCTGTTCGTCCTGCTTGGCGTAAACAAGGTTCGATCGTTCCTTTGAAGAGATTCTTTAGAAGGTTTTGTACATCTTCCAGGGTCTTACATTGTGCGGCAAATAGCCCTACTAACTCGCGTTCCTTTTCGTGCATTCTTCATCATCTCCTTTGTGGAGATTATTTCAAATTACACGAAACTTTAAACAGCCTCTTAACAAGGCACTTTACTAAGAATTTACTGAATTAGTATTTATGCAAGATATGGTAATATGGTATAATAAAATGAAATGAGATGAGATGGAGGGATCTGTGATGGAAAATAATCAATGGGTAGATTGGTGAGTAAAGTTGAATTCACAGGTTATAATGGCTGATAATATTCCTTTCTAAAGGAGCAGGAATATATCAGTATAGGGATGCGGAAATCCCTTGTTTATTCCAGATAAAATCCATATGAGCATTGCGAATGATTTGAAATTTATGGGATTATATATGTGAGCTGAAAGGCCGGGTGAATAAGTGAAAAAATATGTTGCCTTGCTTCGCGGTATTAATGTCGGCGGAAAAAACATAGTATCAATGAAAGAAATAAAAGAACTACTGGAGGCAAACGGTTTTAAGGATGTTGCTACGTATATTAACAGCGGCAACATTATCTTCTCGAGTGATAGTTCTGACATTGATTTCATAAGAAGGCATTGCGAAGCTTTGATTTTACAGAAGTTTAAGCTGGAACTAACGTTGATGGTTATTGCTGCCGAGGATTTGATCGACGCACTGAGCAATGCGCCCGAATGGTGGGATGCTGACAACGAATCTAAGCATAACGCCATTTTTGTTATACCGCCAACCACTGTGGACGAAGTATTTAGAGAAGTGGGACAACCTAAGCCTGAATATGAAAAGATCAGCAGTTATGGCAGAGTGATATTTTGGTCCGCTCCGATAAAAACCTTCTCAAGGACGCGCTGGGCTAAAATCACAGGAAAAGCCGTATACAGCTGCGTTACGATCAGAAACTCAAATACTGCGAGAAAACTGGCCGAGCTGTGCAATATCTAAATCATACAAGAAATAATGATTTTTCTGGCGTTGGGCTATACTTTTGAAACCCCGCCAATGAAGCCGAGAAAAGCATTAATGAAGTTGCTGAGTGGCTTTGATCCAATGTCTGCGATTTAAGGTTAATTTACGGTTTAAATCAGCTGTATGACGGGTTCGATTGTTATGATAGTGATGCGCCTGAAAACTTAAGAAATATAACCGTGTGCGTCATACAAGACTTTACAGAATTTAATATAATTTAATTGTGTTTACACGCTTTTCCTTATATACTAATTGCAAGGGAAGCAATTCCTCGAAAGCGCTAGAACAAGTCAAAAGCAAGCATCACGTTTGTTCTTGGTATTTATTGCTCACAATATGAATTGGAGGCTACGACATGAAAGAAAAGCTTCAAAAGTATGCAAAACTTTTAATAGAGGTAGGCCTAAACATAAATAAAGGCCAGAACCTTATAATTTCGTCACCTATAGAGTGCGCGGAATTTGCACGCATGTGCGCGTCCGCAGCTTATGACGCGGGATGCAGAGAAGTCATTATGAACTGGAAGGATGACCTGTCTGACAGGCTTAAGTATCTTCGCGCCGCCGATGATGTTTTTGACACCTATCCCGAATGGCGGAAAATTATGCTTACCGAGCACGTAAAAGGCGGGGGTGCGCTGCTGAGTATCTATGCGACCGATCCTGAGAACATGGCCGGCGTGGACCCCAACCGCCTGTCACGCTTTGAAAGTGTCTCAGGCCGTGCTCTGGAAGAGTACAGACGGCTGCAGATGAGCAATGCGGTCCCCTGGTGCGTGGCCTCCGTACCAATACCATCCTGGGCGGCTAAAGTTTTTCCGCAGGCAGAGCCCGACGATGCAATGAATTTGCTATGGGACGCCATATTCAAGGCAGTCAGAATTTCTGATGGCACAGATGTAGTTGAGGAGTGGCGCAAACATATAGACAAATTAGTCGAAAGAAAAGATCACCTGAACAAGCTGAACCTTAAATCCCTACACTATAAAAACTCTATCGGGACAGACCTGGTTGTGGAGCTCCCGGAGGGGCATGTCTGGGCCGCGGGTTCCGAAAACGCACAGACCGGGCAGGTATTTGTGGCTAACATGCCTACCGAGGAGATATTTACCGCACCCAAAAGGGATGGAGTCAACGGTGTTGTTGCGTCATCGATGCCATTTGTGAAGGACGGCAATATTATTGAGAACTTCAGAATGACCATAAAAGACGGGAAAATAGTTGATGTGCAGGCTGAAAAAGGTGCGGAAATACTAAGAAATGCAATAGCGGTGGATGAAGGTGCGTCATACCTTGGAGAGGTTGCACTCGTCCCGTATGATTCTCCCATATCAAATACAAAGATTCTCTTCTATAATACCTTGTTCGATGAAAATGCCTCGTGCCACTTTGCGTTCGGACAGGCATATCCATCCAGTATAAAGGGCGGAGAAACGATGTCCAAGCAGGAACTTTTGCTACGTGGCTTAAATGACTCGATTACTCACGAGGATTTCATGGTCGGCACCGCGGACCTTTCGATTATCGGAACCACGCAGGACGGCAAGCAGATTCCTATTTTCGTGGATGGTAACTTTGCATTCTAATGATATCCGCAAAGAGGCAGTTAATTCAGCCAAATACCGCGTTAACGCTGTATAAACAGTCCCCTTCCTTCAAATGAGTTATTGAAGGAGTAAGTGCATGGCGAATATATTAACAAGCTGTCGTATTTTGTGCAGCATGCTTTTATTATTCTCCCCAGCGCTTACTCCTTCGTTTTATGTATTGTATACGGGATAACGAAATTAGAGGCAGTGTAAGAAAGAGATTTTATACAATGGAAAAAGCTATATTATATGTTCACGGTAAAGGCGGGTCTGCCGCTGAAGCGGACAGATTTAAGCCTTTATGCCCAGACTGCGATGTGTTTGGCATAGATTTTGATGACTTTACGCCCTGGGGTACGAAAGAAATAATACTTAACGCATTTCAGAGCTTGCATGAAAAGTATGACAGTGTTTCACTAATCGCGAATAGCATCGGTGCGTTTTTTTCCATGCTGGCTTTGCAGAATTGCGAGATAGAAAAAGCTTTTTTTATATCACCGATCCTTGATATGGAAAAACTGATTCTTGATATGATGAAGTGGGCCAATGTTACGGAAGACGAACTGAGAACAAAACTAATTATACATACTGACTTCGGTGAGGATCTTTCGTGGGATTATCTTACTTATGTCAGGGAGCATCCAATCTGCTGGAATGTTGAAACTGAAATCTTATATGCCGGTAATGACAACCTGACATCGCGTGATACAGTAGATAGATTTATAAGCTCCCATAAAGCCGGCCTGACTGTTATGGAAAATGGTGAGCATTGGTTTCATACAGAAGAGCAGCTTGAGTTTCTGGATAATTGGCTTAAGAAAGTACGCCGTTAAGAATATACGACATACATAAAGCAAAACGGCCGGGAACTAACAGAGGTGAATTGATATGCTAAAAACAGAGCGGCTCGAATTAGTTGGTTTTGACATTAAATACGCAAATGATCTTTTTGAAATGTGGAGCGATTTTGAGGTTATAAAGTATACATATACTCCTTTAATCACAACTATTGATGATTGCAAAAGATTAATTGAATATCAGATCAACCGGACAAACAAGAATTTTACAGACCGTTTTGTAATTACTTTTAATAATAAAGCTATTGGTATCATTGGCTGTGTCATGGATAAGGAGAATTCGGCTTTTGGGCTTTTTTATCAATTATCCCGGAAGTACTGGGGTCGCGGTTATGCAAGTGAGGCGGGGAGCGCAATAGTAAGATATGTGTTAAATGAATACCCAACCGCCATTATTAGAGCTGAAGCAGTATCCGAAAACCAGGCAAGTATAGCTGTACTAAAAAAGATCGGATTAAGACAGACACATATAGAAGAAAAAGGTTTTAAACGAAATAACTTTGAACTTGATTTAATACATTTTTCTAATGCTTGATCCGGTACGCGTTATAGTTTCCATGGCGGCAGCAAAGCTGGCTGTGGCTTTATAGTGCAAAATATTCACATATTTTAGGTTTTTTAGCGGCCTATACAGACTCATCCGGCATTGCAAGCTACGCAAAAACCGCTATCGGTGCTTGCATAAAGGCGGGCCTGGTCAACGGGTATACACAAACCACCCTTGCCCCTAAGAGAAACATCACTCGCGCGGAGGCCGCCGTATTCGTAGAGAGATTGCTTAAAACATCCGGACTTATTTAACCAAATAGAAAATAACTCTTTGAAAAATTACATAAGAGTAATACATTAAGTATATAGCCTGCCCGACTATATAATTCGAGCAGGCTATTTTTATAAATGGCTGTTTTTTAAATATTGAAATAAGCTTTCTCTATTGGCTCGAAGCCATACGAATCCAACTGGAGCGATTCACTCCGGTAATGTGGGAAAACGAGCAGCACATCGTGAACCTGATCGTCGGCTTCCCCTCTCCATACGAAGCCACAACAGAAGCAGTTCCGGATGCGAAATCTACATAGTTATGGATGTATATCAGTTAGCAGGCCGCAAGCTATAACCTTCGGAGTTTACACAGAATTTGGGTCAGTCCCGCGGCTTCCATGCAAATAATTATATTTACTTGTTCCATGCCTTGTTATATTATAGTCTTATATATGCATCCAGCTCCAGGTATTTAGCAGCATCTGATATCACATGTGATAGTCTCCGGCTGCTTCAGGCTGATATAGAACTTTTTCTATATGAATTTCCGCTACGCCGGAAGCCAGTTCCCACTCAATGACACTTCCTTCGCTATAGCCCAGTATAGCCGTGCCTATTGGGGAAAACACAGATAATTTATTTTTGCCCGGGTCGGCGTCTTGAGGGTAAACCAAAGATACTTCCATTTCATTACCATCAAGGTGCAGCAGTACCCGTGAGTTCATAGTGATGATATCGCGGGAAATCTGTTTGGGATCAACTATTGTTGCTCTGCTGATTTCGTGTTCAAGATCAAGAATGGTTTTTTCAGACACTTCTCCGCTGTGCAGAACTGACTCGAGAATCTTCTCAAGCCGTTCCACATCGGTTTCAGTCACATAAATTGTTGTAGCTATTACGGTATCTCCATTTATCGACATTAAATATCGATCCATCGTTAATGAAAAAGTTCTATAAGTGGTGCTTACTTTTTCAATCTTAAAACCGTTGTTGATAAATGCCCGGATCGATCTTCTGTTATCTCTTTGTATTTTTGCAATAACTTTACGCGCCCTGAAATCAAAAAAAGCGATTTTCATGCTTTCTTTAATAGCGGACGTACCTAACCTTTTTCCCCAATTATTCCTGTCTCCAATTACAATAACAATCTCATAGTCGCCGCCCGTTTTCACAAGCCTCACAAAACCGACTGGTTTGTTATGCTTGCTATATACCATATAAAACCGGCCGTCACGATTGAACAGGTGTGTTAAGGTGGGAAGATTTGTGTTGCAGACCACTTGCTCTATGCTGTTTGAGACATCCTGAGGATCGCTTAAGTATTTTGTCACCTCTTTATCTTTCAGCCATTTAATCAAGGTTAACGCGTTTTCTCTTGTTATTTCAGAACATAAAAAAACAAAAGGCTCTTTCATTTGTTACTACATCCTGTCGTAATAAATTAAAGCCTTTCATAGATTAAAACTATGACGGTTCTTTGCAACAATATAAGGAATTCGGATGAATTCCTTATTGTTATATCAAGTATATACGATAATCCGTTTCAAATCAAGTCTGTTTGGCTTAAATCAGCCGGCATCCAAAAAAATGCTGAGAAAAGGTTAAGTATACGGAAAAAACTGCAAAAACAGATTAAAAATATAATACCCCTTCTGGACTCCATTGATCTTGCAGTTCACAGGGCAGAAAACGAAAATGTTTCTCAGTCTGTGGACCTGACATGAACAGTGGTTTGGTATTGAAAAACCGAGCAGATGCCTGTATTTGTATGTCCAACACGATACTGAATGTGAGGGAATAATGCATGAGTGAAAACAGTACCCGCATTATCTGCCCGGTATGTGGTAAAATTGATAGATCTTTAGTAGAAATATATAAAATGAAACTGCGTAAACAGAATTTTGCAATATCCCCTATATTACCGACCTGTAAACAATGCGCTTCTGAAATTGAAATATATAATCCTCCAAAAGGAGCAGAACTAATTGTCCTGAATGGTACTTGCGGGAGCGGAAAATCCACGATTGCTGAAGAACTTATGAGAAGAAATGGCTATTCAGTTATAGACGGCGATTGCATGTTGCAGGTTTTGCGTCACAGACTGGGTAATAAGGTTGACTACAATTCTGAAAAAGCCCTTGAAGAGATAGGGCGTGAAATAGATATCTTGGCTGCATTAGGATATATGATAGTGTTGTCACACATCATCCTTCCGGAAGATTGGGGCAGGTATAAAGCCATATTCTCAAAACGCGGGTTAAAATACAGACATTTCCTGCTTAAGCCTGATATTGATACGGTTATATCCCGCTGTAATACAAGGACATGTCACAAAAGCGTGACTCCCGAGTATTGGATACGATATTTCGACGAACGGCTTATATTTAACGAAAATGACGGTGTTGTTATAATTGATAATACTGATTTATCTATTGATGAAACCGTAATGAGGGTAATTGAGACAAGCGAATCCGAAAAACATACAAGACCAGCTAATTACATAGATTTATAATATGCTTCGTTTAAAATATCGCTCAGATTAAGAAAACTTATTGTAGATATGTTGAAGCAGTTTATTGATGAGATGGAGTAAGTCATGCGGATTAGTATTATATCTATAGGATCTTGAAACTTTATTGTTGCAAGGTAATGTAAATATTCTGTGTATATAGATGCTCATATATGGGGAGAGATTATTTATAATATGCAAGATGTTATGGAATTGGACTTGATTGCAAGATACTTAAAAAGAAAAGCGAATTTCAATATTATCTGCGACCATGAATATCGAAAGACCTTAGAAAGAACTGCAGAAATTATTGCTGATTCACAAGTTAATCTTTATGAATTGTCGGCTTCGAAAATAGATGATATTTTTTCCTCAGTTATTGAATCAGGGAGTTGGACATTCTTAATCGTCAATCCCCAATCCTATCTTAAGTACAACTTATTTAAGTACATGGATTTTTCTAAAGGTGAACCTGTTATTGCAGGCATTCAGTCAAAGGTACTGATCCTTCCATATGATAGTTCGGAAAGGATGTTTGCTGGTTATTGGCGGCAAGATGAGGAGTATAAAAAAGCCCTGCTGGATTGTATGAAGGAAAACTCTCCTTATTCTATTACTACAGCTAATGGCACTGACCTTACGTTTATTTCACGTAAATGGATTGAATGCGATTTCGAAATTTGCACGGCTCCGGTGGAAGAAAGCGTAAATGGCAGGATTGTTGCGGATGGTGCATTATTTTTCAGAAAGATAAGCGAAAAACTACTGTTTACAATTCGTAATGGGGAAATAAGCAGGATTGAAGCTTTAGATGAAGCAGGGAAGGGTCTTCTGGCAGAGTATATAAAAATGACAGAGCGGGAGTTTTCTGAGAAAAAGAACTTACAGTTGGCAGAGGTAGGAATTGGTACCACTAAAGGAGCTCAAATAACAGATTGCTTTATGGAAGCGGAGGCAGTTAGAAACACATGTCATTTCTGTTTTGGTAACAATGTCTGTTACGGCGGCAAAAACGCCAGTGATTTTCATGGGGCTTCCGTACTTGTAAAGGCTCCTGTTATAAAAATATTGGAATCATTTAATCATCGAGACGATGAATGAGCTGATATTTAAGTTGAATAACTTGATAACTACATATGCTGCAAATACCAGCCCACAGACATAAATTCCATAAACTCGGGCCATTTGAGTGCGTGTATATCATAAATGATAAGCGCACCAAGGAGAGGACAGAGCTCAGGGCATTCTGGGTGCTCAAAAAAAGTACACTATGGAATAAGGACGGGTTGCGCTTTGTTAGTAAAATAGCGCAACCCGTTTTAGGCTTTATGATGCTTGTAAACGTACTCAACACCGGGCTGTTTGATTGGGAGCTCTTTATGAACTTCTTTTAACAGTTCAGCCCCAGTGGTGTTTCAATTAGTACAGTTCAATGACTTTCCCTGTTTTCAGGTCACGGGCAAAGCGCCTAAGAAATGACCATGAGAGCACATGCATAAACCTGCAGGTGGTGTGGGGAATATTCTCCATGGCTACCGTCCGGAAGTGGAAGTTGCCGTCAATGTTCTTTATGTCGCCGATATAGCACTCGCTGCCTTCGGCGTAAATTATATCTGCCCGGTCAACCGGAAATCCCAGAACTCGTTCAACTTTGCTTCCGTTAGCTGCTGCGATTATGTCCTCGTCCGACGGGATTGGGCATCGCATGGCATAGAGCCTGCGTTTCCATGAGGCGATCCGGCTTTCCCGGTCCATGGGGAACCTTCTTCGCAAGGGTGAGTCGGACTGAACGCCGGGTGCGTCCGTATTTATAGGGAATATCCCAACCATTTCCGTTGTGCCCGCTACATTTATAAGGGGCATATCGATTCCGTGCATAAGTTCAACCCCTGCCTGACTTGAACCATAGAAGTCTAACAGGATGCCGGCGGTGTCTCCCTGCTGGGCGATGGCAGCGATGCTTTCGTGGTGCCGGCGCATAAACTCCATTGCAAACTCCCCGTAATGGGAATGACCGGTGACATACACGCGACAGGGATCCGCGGGAAAGTCCCGGAGAGTTTCCTGAATCATATCGTAAAACACATCGTTTGTATCAAGGTCCTCAGAGGAGTATATCAACGCGATAAATTCTCCCTGTGCGGCAAGGTCTATCATATATTCGTAAAACGCCACAGCCAGAAGATCAACAGGCCTGAAAATCGCAACCACGGGGAGGTTCATATTTTTATTCTCATAAGCCTCCAATGGGACAAAAGCAAGCCACTTTTCGCTTTTTGTCGTCCGAATCTCGCAGCGGACGCCCATGTCATTCCAGTATCTGAGCAGTTCCGGATCATCTACATCGCTGTAGCGTGTCATGAAGCCGCGCGCTCTGATAAGGTGTTTTCCCGCTTCACTGTGAATGAGCCGCTGGAAATCGAAGTCTTCGTTCCCAGAAAGATAGCTTCCATCTCCCCAATCGTTTACTTCCTTATAATTATAATATTTGTTCCCCATTTTCTAATCCTCCTAATACGAAATGCCCGACTGCCAACCAACTGGTTTTTTCTGCGATACATTGGCAAATGTTTATTGAATAACCATATTGTATTTGCAGATGGGCATTCATGTCAATATTTCCTTTATTCCATTAATTCTGGTTTTTTCTAAGGCTCTTTTATTATAGGAAGTTTAAAATATTTTATAATGGCTGTTGCAATTGATTTTAAATAGCCTTATCCTTTGTTTAAGAATATTTGTGAGATAACTGTTATTAAAGACGGAAGCGTAGTTTATGAGGACTACTGGCATGGATATCGGCGAGGGGACGCGCTTAATATCAAGGACTAAACAAGTTCTTGTTTGAGGGCTTTTATGACAATATTATAACATCATTCGGATGGCAGAACGTAAATATAGGCGTCCCGTTAATCGATACGACAACGCAAAGAATTCAGGACGCAAAATTTTTATTTGAAGCAGCCGGAGAAATAGGGCCGAAAGAAAGCCTGAATAACTTTAAGAATAGCATAAAAGACGCGATACCGAAAATTGATGCGGAGTATGTAGTCATATATAATCCGGATAAATGGAAATACCATGCGTTCTATTTTATTGATGATTTAGAAAAGGTGATAACAGAAAAAGGCGTGATTTACACCATACTTCATATATCACAATAAAACCAAGGTGTATATCATGTCGATGATAACAAAGGGGCAATGTGACTTTTAGCTTCTTTTTCTTCTACGCCATTATTGGACTCTATCCGTAGTTCGCTATTTTCCAATATGTCACATATGCAAAGGAGGATTTGAATGACTGAATACGTTAAAAACTTACGGAAAATGGTCGGACACTCGCCTATATTGTTATGCGGAGCTTCTGTAATAGTTGAGAATGAACATGGTGAAATATTGCTCCAATTAAGAAAAGATAATAATTGCTGGGGATATGCCGGGGGTTCGGTTGAGCTTTATGAAGAGGTGGAAGTGGCTGCAAAAAGGGAGTTGTATGAAGAAACAGGGCTCATTGCCAATGAACTGGTACTCTTCGGCGTCTTTTCAGGAGAAGATATGCATTATGTATATCCCAATGGTGATGAGGTTTCAATTATTGATATTGTGTATTTGTGCAAATCTTATTCCGGCGATTTAAAGATGCAAAAAGATGAAGTTGCCGACCTTAAATTCTTCCCATTGAATGATTTACCTGAGAACATTTCCCCCCCAATCGCTAAAGCGTTAAAGGCGTATATTGGGAAAAGAACCAACTAAATCTCCAAATGTAAAAGTTGAAAAAACGAGGTTAAAAATATATCTGCCGATATTGCGAAGTGAGGATAATATTTCATTGTGCGTATGAAAGAAACCCTCGCGTATGACAAAAGAACCAACCTGTGGATAGAGTGATGGAATGATAAATCATAATATATTATTTGAGGTGAAATAGCATGAAAGATAAAAAAGAAGATACTCTATCAAGCGGGATGTCTATTGGAATGTGCCTGGGGCTATCCATGGGAACGGTTATTGGAGTCGTAACAAATAATGTCGGGCTATGGATACCAATAGGTCTTTCTGCAGGCCTTTTTGTAGGGATCTGTTTAGGCATAGCCTTAGGACATTCTAACAAGAAGAATAATAACAAGCACGATATCAATGAGGAAGATCGCTGCGATACCGGCAACGACGGAAAATAATAGTGTCAGGAGAGCCGGGAATATCACCGAAGCTCTGTGGGGAGCGAAGGTTTCGCCATAAGCATGTCAGCTTTCTCATATTTTCCGAGGTCTATATTCCTTCAGAGGAAGTCAACCGATTTAAGTATTGTTCGAGCCAGCTCTTAAATTGACAACACGCATCATACGAGAGCTGCCACATTTTGTCTCCGTTGGTATCAACAAGCGCAAGCTTATACTCGCTTTCACCGTGAATGATGCTCCAATCTTTATGATTGTATAACTGAAGCCTGTATGTTCCTTCGGATGCGCTGTTTGTCCCAGCTATTACTATTCGAATTGTACAGTATGTCTTATACAGGTCTCCGTAGGTAGGCTTGTATTCATCCAAAATGGTTTTTTTAGATGATTTATTAATTAACTCGATGATAAAATTTATTTCATTATCGTTTAAATAGTATGGCATGCCTTTTTTAAGCGGGTACCACCCGTCTATCTCGGTTGTGAGAATGGCCTCAGATATATCTGCCGCATTCAATGCAACCGAATACTTGTTCACCGCTAACCCAAAGCTCAATGCCACGACAAGCAAAACTGAAATGATAAAAACCCAAGCCGCCGGTTTTTTAAAGGTCATGACGTTCCTGATGCGCCCCTTGATATTTCCCTCGCCGAACGCCAGCGGACTGCCGTTTATCAGGCGCTTTCCCGCTGCCAGAGACAGCAGAGATGTCGAGTATTCACCCCTGATATCACCGCCCATGAGCTTTATGACGCACTCGTCGCAGGACATCTCCATGTCTTTGACGGCAAATACAAACGCAACCCATACAAGCGGATTAAACCAATGAACGGACAACGCGAGGAAAGCAAGCATTTTTACAAGATGGTCCAGCCGACGGATATGCGTCTGTTCGTGCAGGATAACATAGCTCTGCTCTTCCTCCCGCAGCGTCGACGGGAGATGAATTTTCGGACGCAGTATGCCGATGACAAACGGGGTGACGATATGGTCGGCAAAATAGATGTTGTCACGCAGCAGGACGGCGCCGACAAGCCTTCTGCGCAAGCGGATCAATGAGACTGCGCTGTATATCATCATCCCCCCGATACCGAAAAGCCAGAGCATTGCGGCGACAGCCATCGGAGATTCAATCGGACCGGCGGCAAGCTGCTCCCCGCCCTTGGACAGGCTGCTGTTTATGACTCCGTTGATACCCGGTACCGGTAAATCCACCTGTGGGAATTCCGTTTGTACTATATTCGCGGGGATGTATGTGATGCTGCTGTAAGCGCCATTATCAACCGTTCCCGCCGAAGGATGAATGAACCCCATCAGTGAAACCGGAGATGAAAAAGATACGGGACAGACAAGGCGGAAAAGCACAACAGCCCAAAGGGCATATGAAAATACCTTCGGTGCTCTTTTCAAAAGCAAACGGGCTGCAAGCACGAAAATGATGACAATGCTTGCCGTTACGCTCATGTTTAGGATCTGAAGAAAAAGCGTATACATCCACATCAGTTACCACCCCTCTTTTCATTGATCAGCCTTTGCAGCTCGTCGATTTCCTCTTCGGACAGTTTCTTCCGCATCGTAAATGCCGCCAGGAATTTCGGGAGCGAACCGTCGAAGGTCTCCTCAACGAATTTCTCGCTTTGCAGGGCGGCAAACTCCTGCCTTGTCATCAGCGAAGAGACTGTACCCGCCCTGTTCTGAAAGATACCGCGGTCGCAGAGCCGGCGCAGCATTGTATAAGTGGTCGACTTTTTCCATGTCAATTCCTTTTCGCACAGCTTCACCAGCTCGCCGGAGGAAATGGGCTCGCTGTCCCAGATGAGCTCGGCGAACTTTGCTTCCATCACGCCCAATTTATAGTCTTCCATTTTCACCACTTCAAGTCTAATCTCGTTAAACCACGTATTTAGTCTAATGCTATTAGACCATTATGTCAATAGCTGGTTTAGCCCCGGACATCGCAAAAAACCGAACGCCGTACATTCCGGCGCAGCGGAGCCGCCTGGCCGACACACAGTGAGCCATATGACAGGGGATGCATGACTCTTGTATTTTAATAGCTATGTGAACTCGCTGAAAACAGGGAAACATAGTTGTGACTATGAAATCGGCCTTCGACACTGGTGAGTTGTTAGTTGTGTTACCTTGCGGTCTTTAGCCTGCTGAGTGGAGCTGTTGATATTTTGTTTTTAGCTGGGGTTTACAGATTATTGTTAAAATTCAATTAGATGGAGTGATTTAAGTTGAAGGTTGCTTTTTTTGATGCAAAGCCGTATGATGTTCCCGGCTTTGAAAAAAGTATTGTAAATAAAGATATCACAATTAAGTATTTTGAAACAAAGCTGTGCCCGGATACTGTACAGCTAGCCAAAAGCTACGATGTAGTCTGCGTTTTTGTAAACGATACAGTAGATAAAGAAGTTATTGATAAACTGTACGGATATGGTGTGAAATTGATTGCACTTCGTTGTGCCGGCTTCAATAATGTAGATATAAAACATTGCTACGGGAAAATTCACGTGGTGCATGTGCCGGAATATTCGCCTTATGCAGTCGCCGAGCACGGAATGGCTATGCTATTGGCTCTGGTCAGAAGAATCCACAAGGCATATAACAGAACAAGGGAATTTAATTTTTCGCTGAACGGTTTTACCGGCTTTGATTTGCATGGCAAAACAGTAGGAATTATCGGCACCGGAAAAATCGGATGCGTCTTCGGCAATATCTGCCGCGGGTTCGGCATGCGGACGGTTGCTTACGACCCGTTTCCTAAGGAAAATGCAGGTTTTGAATATCTGCCTCTTAATGAATTATATGAGCAAAGCGATATTATTTCCCTTCATTGTCCACTGACTTCCGAAACAAAGCACATGATTGATGAGCATGCAATTGGCAAGATGAAAAAGGGCGTCATTCTCATCAACACATCCAGAGGCGGTTTGATTGACTCGGAAAGCCTGATCAAAGGAATCAAGGAGCGCAAAATCGGCGGAGCATGCCTGGATGTATACGAAGAAGAAGGAGATATATTCTTCAATGACCTTTCCGGCCATATTATGGATGATGATACACTGGCGAGACTTATTTCCATGCCGAATGTGATTGTAACCGGACATCAGGCATTTTTGACGGAGGAGGCCCTTGACAACATCGCTCAAACCACTGTTAATAATATAATCTCCTTCTTCGGCAATGACGGAATCTGCGAAAACGAGCTTTGCTATCGATGCGGAAAAGTGGAGCATTGCAAATATACAAGGGATAAAAAATGTTTTTAATTAAGTTTATTCCCGCGTGAATAAATTCAGGTTCGAACTTTAAGCAAAAATTGCATCATCGAGAAGAGACAACCGCCAAACTGTGAAAAGCAGGATGGCGGCTGTTTTATGTATATGCAATACTCGCTCGAATGGTCCTAAAAGGAATATATTCACAAAATTATTTGATTTCATTAAAATCATCGTATATACTATATGAAAAATATTTATGTGAGAGAAAAGAATGATAAGAACATTGATTGTGATGGCATAAATACCGAGAGATAAACTTGCAGAGGAGAACAATATGAAAATTGCAGCGTATCAATTTGCGGTTTCGGATGATATTCAAAAGAATTATTGTATTATAAAAAAGGCAATATATGAAGCCAGCAAACAAGAAGTTAGTCTGTTGGTTTTTCCGGAATGTTGTCTGTCAGGATACCCACATGAAAGTATTGCAAACAACGACTCTATTGATTTTAAGCTGGTAGATACCCTGCTTGGCGAGCTGCAAACCGTTTCCGATGAGACTAAGATGAGTTTAGTTATCGGTACTATATTCAAAGAGGGTAATTGTGTTTTTAACAGAGCAGTCGTTTTTCGCCCGGGAATGCCGATGGCATCATATGATAAGCGAGCCCTATGGGGGTGGGACGAAGAGAACTTTGCAAAAGGAAATAATCCCGGTGTGTTCAAAATCAACGGTATTACTGTCGGGATAAGGATATGCTTTGAAGTGCGATTTCCGGAGTATTTCAGAGAATTATATATGGAAAATACGGATTTAAATATAATTCTGTTTTTCGATGTTACTGACGATGAAAATACCGACAGATATAATTTGATTAAAGCACATTTGCAAACCAGAGCGGTAGAAAATGTCTGTCCAATACTTTCAGTAAACGCAATCGAACCTTTTCAGACAGCTCCTACGATGTTTGTCGGAAAATCCGGGCAGGTAATAGCTGAGTGCAACAGAAATCAGGAAAATTTACTGGTATGTAATTTTGAAAAAACTGATTTGAATTTTGGTGAAAAAGGACGCCGCACACTAAGCGATGAATTATTGGGACTCCGAATGAAATAAGCATAGGGTGTTGAAATGGCTAAACATGAATTTGGTATAATGCAAAATACGCCGTCAAAAGGGCAAAGATATGATCGATACGAGCCTGAAAAATTCAATTGTATTTCGGTCAATGACGACTATATCTTATCTCTGCTGGATGATTTAAAACAGCTGAGATGTTATTGGCATACATTAGACAGGCCGGAAATGGGATTGGCTTATTGCGGTATTACAATTATCCCGCCTGATTCGCTTGGAAGAATGATGGAGATCATTAAAAGAGAGCGGCGCTTATCAAGGTTATATGACTTACTCGCTAAAGCACAAAGAGAAGGAAAATACATTATTCATTTTGGCATATAAACACAGAAATACTTACGGTGATTGCTTCCGGTATCATTCCGTCAAAAAGAAGGATGAAAAATGAAACAGACGGACAGCCATAAATTAAGACATGAAGTTATCTTATTCTTTATAACTGCTATTTTTTTCACTTGGCTTCTGTGGGTTCCTGCCTTTCTGATCCAAAATCATGGTATCCCTATGAGGCTCTCGTATAATTTTTTTATAACCGTCGGAACCTTTGTTCCATCTATAGCCGGTTTTTTCTTTACATACATATTCGGCGGAAAAACTGAAGTATATTCATTATTAAAATCATTGAAAAATATGCGTATCAGTGTAAAATGCCTGTTATTTATCTTCTTAGTTATGCCAGCGGTATCGGCGGTTTCATGCCTGGTTTTTTATATTTCAGGGAGCACTCTTCCACAGATGCAGTTTTCTCCTTGGTTCATTCCTATCGCTTTTGCATATATTCTTATTTTTATGGGACCGCTGGGTGAAGAGGCAGGATGGCGGGGATTTGCGCTTAAGAAGATGCTGAAATGTTTATCTCCATTGAAAGCTGCAGTACTGCTTGGAATTATCTGGTCATTCTGGCATCTGCCCTTGTTTTTCATAAACGGAACAACACAAAATGCCTTGACTTCTTTCGGTAGTATTCCTGCAATATTGGGTTATACTCTATATACTGTTATGATCTCTGTTTTAATAACTTTAGTATATATTATGAGCAATGGCAGCGTGTTTGGGTCTATATTGCTTCATACAGTGGGAAATTTATCGCTTGGTGTCGTTCCTTTAATTTTTTCAAAAAAAGGAGCGGTTATTATGCTTCTTACTCTTTGCATTACTGTAACTGCTATTATATACAAGCACAAAAAAATCATGTTTCACAATAAACGTGTGTAAGTAATCCATTGGACAGTTTCGACGGGTTGTATCTGAATTGCCCCATCCTGAAACACAAGCTCGCCGGAAGAAACAAGCTCCTCCTGCATATGTTTCCGCTTTTCTACAATCAACTTCCCGTTATTCATATTCAGCACATAGTCGTATTTCATGCGGTCAGATAACTCATAACTTACACCTCCGGCATAATCATAGATAATAATGCGGTTATCTATGATTCCAGAGCCAATGCTGATTGTCGAACAAAGCTCCGGCTTTCCATCTCCTGTCAGATCACAGAAATAGACGTTCCAGATCGGCATACCTGTGTAAAGCGGAGCTGTTTCTTTGTCAGTTACTGCTTCGAGCTTCTCAGCGTGACAACGGAAGGTTACATCCGGAAATACATCAAGATTTATTTCACGCACGCCGTCCCATATCATTTCATCACCGTGGAGGCTGTCGAACCATTTTGCTGCAGTAGATTTAATGGAATCATCTTCAACCAGACTAAACACCCACCGAATGCTTGTATCATCAGAGCCGGGATCGTCCTTTTCCGAAGCGTCATAATAACCGCAAGTAAGATATAAGTCTCCGTTTTTCTGCAAAAGCAAATAGTAGAACACCTTGTCTGGCAAGTCTATTACCAACCAGGCTTTTCGATTATCTCTGCGCATACTGCTGGCAGAGCCGCGAATTCCCTTAAAGTATCGGTCAAAATTGTCTTTTGTTAACCCAACTTCTTCAAATGTGCCTGCATTCAGCCAGTTGGCGGAGCTTTTGTCCTCTAATACCAATAACTCTTTTTCATTTGAAACGTAATACTTAGGTGCAGTTTCTGTTGTATAACTGAAGGCATATGCTCCTGACTCATATATGATATCTCTTACTTTATAGCATTTTCCAAAAGGATCTATTTTTTTGGAATCAGAATCTTTTGGATTTGTCAAAAAGCAACCCGCAACCACGATGCAGGTAACCACGGTGGCAATGATAATCCAAAGAGCCGGCTTCCTGTAATTCATCACATGCTTCACCCTTTCTTTCACGCCAACCTCTCCGAAGGCCAGCGGGCAGGCCGCAATGCGCCGGCGGTGAATGCTGCAATTGAGAAGTGCAGCGGAATATGCCCGTAGAGTCTCTCTGTCCATATCCCTCACGACCTTCTCATCACAGGCGGCCTCAATATCCCGGCACAGAAGGATATACGCCGCCCATAAAAGCGGATTGAACCAATACACCGACAGAAGCAGGAAGCCCAGCGGCTTCCACCAGTGGTCGAGTCGCTTGATATGCGCCTGCTCATGGGAGATAACATAAGCGAGATCGGCACCATTCAGCTTGTAGGGCAGATAGATGACCGGACGGAAAATGCCTAAGACAAAGGGCGAATCAACCAGCTCGCTCTGCTTAATGCCTTTTTGATATAGTGTTGCGTCTGCCAGTTTCCGTTTTAAAAGCAGGGAACTGATCAGAGCATAGAGCAGCATGGCCGCCGCCCCGGCAAGCCAGACCCGCGAAAAAAGAAACAACCAGATCTGCGCCGGGTTTACACTGCCCCCGACTGCCGGTGTCATAGACTCCGACAGCACGGAGTTGATGGCATGATCGACGGCAGAAATCCCGCTTTGAATCTGAGGATTGGCTGAATATAAAATCTCCTGCGGAAGCGGCTCGGCACAGGGAATAAGGCTGAATGCGCTCTCAATGGAAAACGGGAGTATCAGCCGCAGCGCAACCAGATCCCACAGCAGGCAAAACAGCCATTTCGGTGCTTTGCGGAAGAAAAGCCTCACGAGGATGACTGCCAGCACCATGACGCCTGCCGTCAGACTGAGGTTTACAAGCTTCAGAAAAACAGCTTCCACGGCGGATCCTCCTTACTTTTTGATAATACGCTGAATTTCTTCGATCTCGGCATCCGATAAATCCTGCCGTTTCGCAAATGCGGCGATAAAGGCAGGAAGTGAATTTTCAAAGGTCTTTTTAATCATTTCGTCCATTTCGGCAAGCTGGATCTCCTCCTTGCTGACCAGGGAAGAGACGATGGAGCCTTCGTTTTTAACAACACCCCTGTCGCACAGCCGCTTGATTACGGTGTAGGTAGTCGTTCTGCTCCAACCCAGTTCTTCTTTGCAGAGCTTGGCAAGCTTTGCGGGGGAAACGGGCTCATTTTTCCAGAGTATCAGGCAAAAGCGGTATTCACTTTCAAATACTTTCGGCACAGCCATGATAATGCCCCCTTTTGTCTACTATATTAGACATAATATAGTCTAACAGAGTAGACACAGAAAGTCAATGGGGTACGATCCACGCATTCGGCAGCAGACGCATTACCTGAATTGCTCATAAAAGGAGTAACGATATGATTAGAGTAAGGTCATATGAAAATGAAGATGATTTTCTGCTAATGCAGAATCTGATAAGAGAAAACTATATGAATAGCAATAGGCAGCTATACCCAAGTCCCTCGGATTTAGATTATTGGCGGTATATCTACGATGAGTCGCCCGACGGTGTTCGGGGGACCCGGTTGTGGTATGATGAGAACGGTCGCGTTCTTGCCTTTGCCTGGATGAATGATGATGCGGTGGATTTTGTTTGCCATTACCAACATAAAGAGCTACAGGATGAAATAATTGAATGGTCTGAAGAAGAAAGATTAAAAAACGTGAAAGAAAAGATCGTAAACTGTCTCTATATTTTTGATTGCGATAAAGAAGGGGAATCTATCGCCAAACGAAAAGGTTACCGAAAGAGTGAAATATTTAATTATTATGGGAAGAGGGATCTTACGAAACCAACCCCGAAAGCGCAGTTGCCTTTTGGATACACTATAAAGAGTATCGAAACTGAAGAGGAGATACGAAGGCGCGCTGAGATGAACGAGCTCGCCGGTAATGAGATAACATCTGATAAATACAAATACTTTATGAAACATGCAGTTAATTATCGTCAGGAACTGGACCTGATCGCGGTTGCTCCTAATGGGGATATTGCCGGTTTCTGTACGGTCTGGTATGACGGCATTTGTAAAGTCGGTATGTTTGAACCTTATGCTGTGCATTTTGATCATTTAAGAAGGGGCATCGGAAGAAGCCTTTTGCTGGAAGGGATGAGCAGGCTTTTAGCGCTTGGTTGTTCAGCGGTGTATGTTACCCACGCAGGACTCGACTCGGATGAAATCGACCCGGCTCTGGCATTGAATGAATCGGTGGGATTCAGTAAGGTTGCTAGCAATTATATGTGGTTCAAGCATTTAAGATAGTTATTCGGTTTATATAATCCCAGAGATAAGTGAGCTCCGCTGAAAAATTTTTCAGCGGAGTTTTTACAGAGCAAAGGAAAATACTTTCTATGCTAGTGTATGAAAAAGTTTTTTCTATTTGACAAAATATTAACACAGTAATATTATATATCTAACGATATATAAAGTGAGGTGATATAATGGAGCCGATGAAAGAAAAAATAGCATATCATGCCCGGAGGTTGTTTGACAAACACGGTTTTCACGGCACTGCTTTACGCGATGTCTGTAAACTGGCCGGTTGCAAAATGCCTACAATATACTACTATTATGAAAATAAAGAAAAGCTTTTCGATGAAGTAGTCCGCGTGGCTTTCGAGGAGTTGGTCGCGCGGCTTTGGACACAGCTTCCTAAGAACGTTTCATATACAGAATATAATATTCAAAAGGTCATCCAGAAAAAGCATCTGTCGGAAGACGAACGGATTGTTTATCGACTTGCCATGAAAACATGGCTGGGATGCGAAGGCTATGAAGAGTGCCGAAATAAGCTTAAGGAATGGGAACAGAGAGCCTACCAAATAGCCTGGGAGGAGTATGCCTCCATAGTCGGTTCAGTACAATGGGCGAAGTTTATTGCGCGGTCTATTACGGAAATGATTCAGCGCATTATTCTTTTGGAGGAAGATATTCCGGACAGCGAAATTATTGAGGAAATCAACATGATATTTGATGTGGCAGCACATTCAAATAATAAAAAATGAAAGGATTAATATCATGGATACCCTAAACGTAAAATTGCAGACAATCGATGAAAAGACAATGTTCAGTGCCACCGCCCGCGAGAATCCCGAGGTAATTATCGACTATTTCCCGCCCATCGGATCAGGCAAAGGCTACACTTCACTGGAGCTTTTTATGATAAGCTTCGGTTCCTGCATAAGCTCAACACTTTTATCGCTGATGCGTTACAGGATGAAGAAAAGAGTGGATGGAGTCGCTGTCGAAGTGGAAGGCACTGTGCGCGAAGAGCATCCCAGGGCGCTTAATCATATTTTATTGAACCTGACTTTCAGGTCGAAGGAGCTGTCTAAAACCGAAGCTCTGGAAGTACTGAAAGCCGCGGAAGATAAAATGTGCCCCGTATGGTCTATGATCAAGGGAAACGTAGATGTTGACGTCAATATTGAAATAACAGAATAGCTTTATACATTTGGCAGACCTGCGACAAGTAGAAGCAGCAAAAAACAGGACGCATTGCCAAGATGGTGTTTAAACATGCTATTACATAGCAAGACCTTATATTTATGTCGAACCAGGTTTGCGAGGGTCAAAAGATGAAAGACAAGATTGTGACGAAGGAGAGTAAATATGGGTACTGATTTTATTACGCTTGCAAAAAGCAGGTTTTCCGTCCGCAGATTTTCCGATAAAAAGGTCGAACAGGAGAAGATAGACTTGATCCTGCGCGCCGGTCAGGTGGCGCCGACCGCATGCAATAATCAGCCGCTGAAAATATATGTGCTGCAGAGCTCCGAAGCATTGGAAACCCTTCAAAAGTGCAAGACCTCCCATTTCGGAGAGACATTGGCCTTTTTAGTCTGTTATGACGCCTCGGAGTGCTGGATAAGAGAGTATGACGGTAAGGCAAGCGGCGATATTGACGCATCTATAGTTGCCACTCACATGATGCTTGAAGCCTGGGAGCTGGGGGTAGGTTCGACATGGATCATGCACTTTATCCCAGAAGCGGTAAAAGAAGAATTTAACCTGCCGGAGAATGTTGTGCCCGTATGCATCCTTGTAATGGGGTATCCCGCACAGGATGCTGTTCCGATTGCTTTGCACCACAAGAAGAAAGACATAAATGATATGGTAACGTTTTTGTGAGAGTGAATGAATGGCTGCGTGGGGTAGAGCAAATGTTAAAATCGATTCCGTAATGAATGTTGGGATCCGAAATAAAGGACCCCAATATTTTAATCTGTTTATTTCCGTTATCTTCGATCGGTCGTCAACAGCGCTCTTGATTTACCGGAACCGGATGTAATCCGGCCCGGGACGATGCTTTGCCGAAATGCTTATTTTTTTCTTATCGGTATCCAGTATTCGATTTTAATATCATCGAAGTATACTTCCATTTCCGGGCCGTTATCGTGTTCATATAAACCGTTATTGGGCAGCCATTCTTTCCAGGCATACATCTCGCATTCCATCAGGGCGGAGATATCATTGCCGCCGCTTGAAAATATCGCCCATTCGTACGGCTTGACTTCATATACTTCGTATTTTCCCCGGTTCGATACTTCATCGGTTTCTGCGGCGATATAAAAATAAAAACTCCTGATGTTCGGATCTTTTTCCGTACAGGACAATCCCAGTATTGCGCTATTGGTACAACTGATTTCTTTATTTTTGCCGAACTTCTTTATTTCTTCCACATCGCCTTCCCGGATACATCTTTCCCAAAACTCCGCAAACGCGTTATTGTCGGTTTCGGGTATCCAGGTTTTAATACCGATAATATTGAATGCTTCTTTCTTTTCAATGCGTACTGAAACCATTTAGTTTTCTCCTTTCAGCTTTTGTTCTTTAACTTTTTAAGCTATCGCAGCGTCCGCACGATTACGCTTATATTGATTCGTATACGGTATATGCGATAACATAATTTTCTGCTGTTTTTCACTTTGCTATATTACATTTTGTTCTAATATCTGATAATATTACCATAGTATCTTTGTGATTTGCAATGTTTTTATATCTTTATCGCGAGGAGAAGAACGAAATATGAATGAAACCGAGAAAAAACTGATCGATGAGGCTTTGCGCCTGTTCGGCATCGAAAACGCGGAATGTACGATGCTGCGCCATAACGAGAATATTACCTGCAAAATATGGACATCGGATAAAACCTACTTCCTGCGCATTCATAATCCGGTCGAAGATTTCAATATCAGGACGAGGAAAGTCATAGCCTTGTACTCCGGGGATTGCGGGAAAGCGGCGAAAAAATCGACGACAAAGATGCGGAACTCTTCTTCTCCCTGAGTATCCTTTTATTCATCTGCTCGCAGCACGGAAGGTTCTTCTCGGAGAGCTGATTTTCAGAAGCAATGGAGAACTGGTGCAGTACGGTATTTACTCACGGGAAAATACCCCGCAGTCAAACATCCGAGCGCCAGTAACCTTCCCGTTCGGCATACGAGATTTCTATAAAAGGAAAGTATTTTAAAATGGGTAGACGGGAGTTGCTAAAAATAATATGAAAATTCTGATAGCTGACGACGAGAACGACATCCGGAATCTGGTTAAAATCAGTCTTGAGGAAAACGGATATACCGTGCTGACGGCACAAAACGGCAAAGAAGCATGGAACATCCTTGCGTCACAGGATATCCAGCTTGCAATCCTTGATGTGATGATGCCGGTGATGGACGGATTCAGCCTTCTGCGTAAAATACGGGAACACAGCACCATCCCTGTCATCTTTCTGACCGCCAGGACGGATGACGTGGACAAAGTACTAGGACTCGGACTGGGGGCGGACGACTATATTGAAAAACCCTTTTCCATTGCCGAATTGGCGGCTCGCGTAGGTGCGCAGCTTAGACGGAACAATGAGTATATTTCACAGAAGGGAAAGCCCAAGGCATGCATTACATACGGAGATTTGTCCATAGACAAAGAAAAATGCTGTGTCTATAAGAACGGGAGGCCTATTGATCTTGGCGCAAAGGAATATAAACTGCTCCTGCATTTTATGGAACACCCTGAGAGGGTTTTTACAAAACGTCAGCTTTATCAGGCGGTATGGGATGAGGACTACTATTTTGACGACAACACAATAATGGTGCATATCAGCCGAATCAGAAATCGGATTGAGGATGATCCGCAAAATCCCAGGTATCTGAAAACCATTCGCGGCATCGGATACAAGTTTCATTATACCGGAGAAAAAATATGAATAGAAAACTGTCCAGCCAATTCCTGGGTAATTTTCTGGTAATATTTTTAATTACAATTCTGGCGACGGTGCTGGCGTTTGTGCTGTTATCCTTTGCCAGCGGATTTATTTCAGGCTCGCTTGCGAAAAGCCGGTATCCTGCAAGTGCAATTATCAAAGAAGATTACAGGCAGATCGATGCTTCAGATGTTGTACGAAGCGGCGGAGGCGTACAGATTGTCGATAAGGAATACCGTGTTGTATATTCGCGCGGTCTTGATACCATCGGAAAAGACAAGCTGACTGTTGAGGAATTTACAAGATTCTTAACGGAAAGCAAAAGCAAGCCCTATCATTACGATATTCTTTATCAGCCCGAAGGCGAGTTCTGGCTGATTGTCACCTTTCCCACTTCCATACGGTTGGATTTTTCCCTGGTACATAACAAAGAAGCCGCCGCGGGGGATTTCATGCGGGCGGGTTTGGTAATCGCTGCGGTGGTATTGATTTATCTTCTGATACTCGCAGTTTTTGCATATATCTACTCGAGAATTACCGCCGCAAGCATAACCGTACCTCTGAAAAAACTTCGGGACGGCACCATGCTCCTGCGGGAAGGGGATTATTCGGCGCGGGTGGATTTGCGCCTGAAAAATGAGTTCGCCGAGCTGCAGGACACCTTTAACGACATGGCGGCCCGGATCGAACATGAAATTTCTCTGCGCAGGAAGTCGGAGGAGGACAGGCGCCGGTTGATTCTCGACATCTCCCATGATCTGAAAAATCCTATGTCCAGCATACAGGGCTATGTGGAGCTGCTCATGAAAAAATCCGGCATGACCGAACAGGAACGATATGAATACCTTGAGATCATTCATAATAACAGCAAAAGAGCCAATCGGCTGCTTACCGAGTTGTTTGAGCTTTCCCAGTTAGACAGCCCGGAATTTTCCCTGAAGACGGAAAAAACGGATATCTGCGAATATATCAGGCAAATATGCGCCGAACTGGTGCCAATGCTGGAGCGCGAAGGATTCCAATACGAGTTTGACATATGCGAAGAAAAGGTTTATGTCCTGCTGGATACCGATCGGTTTGGCCGGATCATTCAAAACCTTGCCGCAAATGCGCTGCGGTATAATCCGCCCGGAACTTTGGTCGCTATATGTCTGACGATCCGGAATAATCAGGCGGTTATCGATTTCAGCGATAATGGGATCGGAATTCTCGATCATCTTGGCGACAACATATTCAAGCCCTTTGTCCGGGCGGACGATTCCCGAAATTCCAGAACCGGAGGCAGCGGATTGGGGCTTTCCATAGCAAAAAAGATAGCCGAGGCACACGGCGGGGATTTGATGCTGCTTCTCGGCAGGAAGAAAGGCAGCGCTTTCAGAATTACCGTTCCCACGGCTTAAGGTAAATTTAAGATTGATGTCAGCTGTATGACAGGTTCCATTGCTAAGATAGCGATGAACCTGAATGCAGCTGATTTTTATTGTGAGGCGTTGAGCAATGAAATATGAACCGACATATTTAGAGATGTTCTTGACAAAGCTTGCATTTGTCTTTTTCGGCAAATCCGTATATCGTTCATTCGCCGACAGGCTGCCCCTGTACGGCGGAGAACGGGTGCTGGATTTCGGGTGCGGCATGGGAACGGTGGCGTACCATGCGGCAAAAAAGCTCCCCCATGGAGAGCTGACCTGTCTGGATATTTCGGAACGATGGCTAAAGGCATGCCGCAAAACCCTGCGCAGATTTGGCAACATCATTTTTCTTAAATGGGATTTCCCGGAGCTGGAAAATGAAAGATACGATGTAGTTTTCTGCCACTTTGTCCTGCATGATATCCCGGACCGAGAACTGGAAAAAGTCATTCCGGTGCTGGCCGGGTCGCTCAGGCCGGGAGGCGTACTGGTTTTCAGGGAACCACTGAGTAATACGAAAAAAATAAATGCTATTAAACGTTTAATGGAACAAAACGCTCTTTTTCTGAAAAACAGTCGCATCACAGATATTCCGGTGGCGGGCAACACCCTTGAAAGCGTATATGTTAAAGAATAATGGAGGTTTAAAATGACGCAAATAGTTATATTTCTAATTATAACTGTTTTATCAATTGCATCACTCGCAAGGATATTACTCTTATCGGCTTATTGCATATTTGCACGCATAAGAGAAAAGACAAATCAAAAACGGCTTATATCCCTGAAAAGAACGGCGGTATTCTTTACCGCAGCAATGATATTAAGCGTGGGACTGATTATCTTTTCGCAGCGCGGCGCTTTCACTCCGCGTATCGTGGATGAAAACGGAAATATCCCGAAGAACAGTATAGCCGAGCTTACGGAACTGGAACTGAACGGCAGAAAGCAGTGGATCAGCCTGAGAGGCTGGGACAGGAACTCGCCCGTCCTGCTTTTCCTTGCAGGCGGGCCCGGCGGTACCCAGATGGCTGCGGTGAGGCATGAGCTGGAGGAGTTGGAGAAGCATTTTGTTGTTGTAAACTGGGATCAACCCGGTTCCGGGAAGTCCTATTATGCGGAAAGAACGAAAGACATTACTGTTCAAACCTATATTCAGGACGGTTACGCTCTGACCGAGTATTTAAAGAACCGATTCTCCCGGGAAAAAATCTATCTGCTGGGGGAATCGTGGGGCAGCGCCCTGGGGATTTTCCTTATTGACAAGTACCCGAATTCTTACCATGCGTTGATTGGCACAGGGCAAATGGTTGATTTTGCAGAAACCGAGCGGATAGATTACGCAAAGGCTCTGGAAATTGCACAATCAAAAAACGATGCCGCCTTAGTGAAACGGCTTAAAGCAAACGGGGAGCCGCCATATTATGGAGAGGATGTAACATGGAAAAGCGCGGTGTACCTGAACTATCTCAGCGCTTATATGGCGGGAAATTCCCAAATTCACAATCCCGGATACAATACCTTACGTGACATCGCTTCCCCGGAATATGGGCTGCTCGATAAGATCAACTTTTTCCGCGGAATTGTCAACACATATAATCATGTATACCAACAGCTTTATGACATCGATATGAGAGTGGATTACGCCAAACTCGATGTGCCCGTGTATTTCTTTCTGGGGCGGCATGACGTCAATGCGCCTACGGTTCTGGCTGAGGAATATTATCTGGTTCTTGATGCGCCCGACAAAAAAATCGTTTGGTTTGAGCATTCCGGTCATAGTCCATGGATCAACGAAACGGAAAAGTTCGTAGAGGAGGTATTGTCATGTTTTTCGGAAAGCAAAACTCAAGAATAAGAATAAGGAGGAGAAAGAACATGCACCCGATCGTTTTTCTGCCGCTGTTTATTGCCATTATTATAGTGATCTCGGGTTGCTCTGCGCAAAAGGGCAGCATTGTGATTCTTGAGAATCCGGACGGAACCGGATTCACGATGGATTTTAATGAGTGGAGCTCAAAAAATAAGTGCGAATTATCCCTTAACAAAGGCGATGTGCTGGAGATCGAAGTTGTCCGGGAAGACGGAGAAATTGACCTTATGATAAGAGGTAAAAACGGCACTGAACCCTATTCGGGCAATAACCTCGAATCATTTAAATTCACTGTAACAGTATCTGAAACAGATAAATATATAACCTACATCACCGGTAAAAATGCGACCGGAAAGATTACGGTAAAAAAATGATAAACCTATTGACTTGTTTTCTCGAACAGTACTATAAAAAATGACTCACAGACAATCAACCCATTCCATGTTGCGCGTAGTATTGATTTCAAGGATTGAGATGTGAGTGTACGAAAAAGGCTTGATATAAATACCTCCAAATGCCGGAATGCATCTATCATTTGGAGGTGTTGAGCTTTCTAAATATTTAAAAAATGATTTTCGGGCAGTAATCAGATGGAATAGTTTTTGTCATCCGGATCAGCAGGTGCTTTAAAATTAAAATTCTTGAAGTAGCAAACATTCTGTGGTGTGTTTTGGGCAGGCGGAAACTCAAAGTTTTTGTATTTCACCACGGGATTGCTATCTTTGCGTAAGTTATCAAGGAAATCATCAGGAAGGTTTAATAACAATTCAACCTCGGATATTAGCCGGCGGTAAATTCACCTTTTTTGCATGAAAGAACTGAGAGCAATAGCAACGTTGAGTGTATGGTAATGATGCTAAAACAATAATGCGCAAGCTAGAGATACATAAAGAATAATAAAATGCTAATATCTTGAAATTTATTCGATGAAGTGTTAAAGTAAGTCTAGCTTGACAATTGATGCCCCCCAATCGCATTGGGCCTATCAGGCAATCATTGAGATCAAATATAAACTGGATTGGGGACGGCCCCAAATCCTTCAAGCCATTAAGGAAGCAATTGAAAATGCCGGCTCAATGAAATAGGCATACTCTGTAACGTCAGTTGTATTTTCCCTTGGAGATCGAAAAGATGTCACGAAAATAATGTTGATGCCAGTAATGAGACAAATTGCTTCATTAGCACATTGTGATTGGAAAGTAAAGGAGGCAGCAATGGCTACTTGGGTTACACATTTAATGATAGCTGATAAAGTAATGAAGCATTGCCCGGAGTTGGACAGACGTGGGTTTTGTGTAGGTAATATTGCTCCAGACTGTAATATAGAGAATGAGGATTGGACATCATTTACTCCGTCGCGAGAGGTTACCCATTGGATGAGCAGTGAAATAAAAACGGCCTCTGATTGCGATTCTTTTTATAATGAATACATACTCAAGCGTAAAGATGAAATTAAATCGCATGAGCATTACTCATTTTTACTGGGATATTATGCACACTTGATTGTTGATGCCGAATTTCATAATTATATACGTGACGAAAAAAGAGTAAAGGATACATGGAGCAGAATAAAGTCAGATGCAAATTTATACATACGTTCAATTGGGTATCCTGAAGATTGGGATTCTGTAAAGAAATTGATATCGAAGAAAGAACGTATGCATGAGATATTCTCCATGGAAGCAGAGTATCTTCGGGATAATCCAGCTTCAGGGTATTTGACAGAAATTTTGCCTTTAAAGGAGTTTCCGGATTATATTGATTATTTACCGAATGGATGTATTGTGCGAAAAATAAGAATAATGGGATATTTACCAAAATTGGATGAAAATCTTACTGATCCGATAGCAATGTCAAGAGAAGAATTTACTTTTTTTGCTGATAACACAGCTTTGATTGTAGTGAAAAAACTCAAAGAGAAGATCAAAACTGCTGAAAACCTATGTGTTCCTGCGAATCAACCCGACCCATGCTGAGCGCGTGGTATTGAATGGCATATTGCCGAAGTATGATAAAATGCTTACCAGACAATGCCCGATGGGAATATAGTTTGAAGAAAAAATAGAAATTCATGCTTAAGGGTGAAAAGTATGGTTCATCTAGTTTATTGCGACAACGCGGGCAAAAAGGGAGAACGTATTCTGGATAAAATTCTGTCAGGTGAAAAAACAATGGTGATCCGAAGCGCGGCAGGCAGAAAAATTCCTCACAGCCGTGTTTTTGCGGGTGAAACTCTCTATTTTATGGAGAAAGGATCAATGGAGGTTTCCGCCAAAGCAGTTGTCACTTCTGTCCAGAACTATGTTAAACTATCGGAAGAGGAAATAAATAAGGTGTTTTCCGAGAACGAGAGTAAACTTGCACTTACGCAAAAACAGAAAGACAGATGGCGCAAGAAGTGTATCTGCCTGACCGAGTTTGCCAATGTTGAGAAAATCGAACCGCCATTGCCATTTGAAAAGCAATCCAACATGGATGATTGGCTGATAATTGAGAAAATAGAAGATGTACTGGTGGGAACGAGTATTCCATATAACTATGACAAATCAAAACTGTGATTCGCAAACACGCCTCATCTGCGACGGATGAGGTTTAATTTTTTAGACCCTGAGGGCAGCCGAACAAGGATTACGATTAAAAGGGATCTAAGAGACGCATTGATTAAATTGGAGCATTTCAGTCATTGTGTTTTATTTACGAAGGATAATCAGGGCTTTCGTTGTTATATAGCAAAGATAATTAACGTTGCAGAAAAGACGGGTGAAATGCTCGTAGAATCCGATAATCCTGCAGGCGAGCTGGTGGACATTAAACCTTATTTCCCGTGCGAAGAGAAAGTTGATAATTACGATAAGGAGATAGTACTGAGGGAAGAAGAGTTTGTCCCGTTGTTATTCAAGGGAACACCTGTTGGAAAATCTCATAGCTGTCATGATGGTGATGCCATTCAGTTTCAGGAATCTGAAAATCTTTCATACGAAGCGATTATAAGGGTTTTAAAGCACATAAAAGAAGGAGCATTTCTGAGATTGATATGGTGGTTTGACCGTTTTGACGATATTCGCTATAGAAGCCATTTGGTATGTAATCCCCCGTATGACAATGCCCCGAAATGCGGCGTGTTCGCCACGAGATCACCGGTAAGGCCGAATCCTCTCGCTTCTACGATTGTCAAGGTCAAATCTGTAGATCCGTTCAATGCGAGTATTACTGTTTTGGGCTTTTATGGGTTTCCGGGCACAATGATTTTGCAGGTTGTCCCGTACTAGGAGACAGAAATAAGCGGGATAAAGGTTCCGGAGTGGGTTGAACATTGGACAGACCGTAAGGTTTTCCATAATATTGCCGGGATAAAGCTGTGTGATACCGGAAACTGCAATGAGGCTTATGATAAGGTTACAGAATATTTTAAGGAACTGGAAAGAAATGAAATTGGCGGACAAGAGGCTGATTATCTCCATGGTGGGGTAATTTAAGAAAATTCAGAGAAAAGCCTAATGCGAACTGGATGAAGGGTGAGGTTCTGGCACTGGCTGAGGATATGAACGAGGACCTGGAAGTGCCTTTCAAGGATTTGTCGGAAGAATTCAAAAGACAAATTGTTTTATGGCAGCAATGGACGATTGGTTACCTGGAATTATGAAAGTCCAAATGGACGGAGCAGAACCATAACCAGGCCGGCCGAAGGGGCGGTCAACATACTGATGCGTTTATTGGCTGAAAATCGCGCATCCGGATCTGTTGAAAACATAAAAAGATTCATAGTAAACAGAAAATGCAGCAGATGTGAAGGCGAAAGGCTGCAAGAGGAGGGGCGGCTGGTTAGGATAGGGAATACGAGATATCCGGAAGCAACGAAAATGAGCATAACCTCATTAAGAAACTGGTGCCATTCCATATATGGAAAGCTGAATGAGATTGACCGGGAAAAGAGCAGAGATATTTTAAGGAATATAATCACCAGACTTAAAAGACTTGAGCAGGTGGGACTTGGATATATTACTCCGGACAGAAGCATCCCATCCCTGTCGGGCGGTGAGGCGCAAAGACTTAAGATGGCCAATCAGTTCGGTTCCGGGCTTTCCAATATCCTGTATATCATGGATGAGCCTTTAAAAGGTTTGCATCCGAAGGATTTTCAGTTCCTTATTCAAGCGATTTGAGACTTAAAAAGGCTGAAAAAAACTGTTATTATTGTCGAACATAAAAATGAATTCATCCAGATGGCGGACTACCTGATAGAGCTCGGCTCCGGTGCGGGAAGTTATGGAGGGCAGTTATTGCGCTCGGATATGGTGGAGAAAAACATGAGATACGACGTCAGGGACTACGAATACTCTGTTAAGAGTACCTCCATCGATGAAAATGATAAAATCGTACTGAAGGGTGCAAGAGCAAATAATCTGAAAAAAATTGATGTTTCCATACCACTCAGAAAACTGGTTTGCGTTATCGGAGTAAGCGGGTCCGGGAAAAGCAGCTTGATTTCCAGGACACTATACCCTGCCATTGCGAAGGCTCTTGGCAAATGGACGGATGATGCCGGAGAGTACGATAGTATTTCAGGGATGGCGGCAGCCAGTCTTGATTTCTTGAAAAGCTCCCGGCCGCGCCCTAAAGCAAAGCGACGCCATTGAGAAAGAGCAGTCGATTTACCCGGCTGCTCTCGGTTGGCTTTCCTTCAATTTAAGTGTCTGTCGGATAAAACAAGAATTCACGTTTCACTCGTGCTGCCGATTTCAAGCAGGTTACCCTCCGGGTCGGCAACATAAAAGTTGCGGATGCCGAAGGAAAAGGTCGTGGGTTCTCCCGTCGGAAATTGCACACCTAACTTTGACAGCCGCACCATAATATTCATATCGCAGGCATATAGGCACGCGCCTACCCTTACTTTTTTCCCGTTCAATATTATTTTCCTCCTATATATCACAAGTTATTTTGTGATTCCCGATTTGTCGGTAGTTATCAATATCTCCGGCGGACAGTTCCTTGTTGTAATTAAAGAATAGCTTATAATAATCCTTATTGGTATAATGTAATATGGTAGATATGCCTATACAGTGATAAAATAATTATATTAAATGAAATTGTGCCTGAATAAAAGGAACATGATAAATCCAAATGAGTTGTGAAAAGATAATATTAATTCTGCTGCGCAGCAAATACTGAGCGATTGCGTTTTTCCTTTGCAATATATAAAGCTTTATCAGTGTTACGTAAAAAATCATCAAGTGATGATTCGTCAGATGGGATTATCGTATTAATCCCTAAACTGATTGTTACATATTCTGAAACACTAGAGCGCAAATGCGGTACAGCTTTTTCTTCCACTCCTTTTCTCATTTGCTCGGCGAGATTATTGGCGGTCTCTTTGTCTGTATGTGGAAGCAATACAGCAAATTCATCTCCTCCATACCTCGCAACTTTATCTGAAGGACGTGTTGCATAGACTGTCAGAACATCCGCAACCAGTTGTATACACCTATCACCCGTTTGGTGTCCGTAATTGTCATTATATTGCTTGAAGAAATCTATATCCACCATAATCAATGATAAGGGTTCCGATTGTCGTTTGCAGCTGTACCATTCATTTTTAAATATAGATTCGAAATTCAGTCGATTGATAACTCCTGTCAGACCATCGGTCATCGATAATTTCTCCAACTCTTCGACAGCTTTCTGTAACCGCTTGTTGATCGAACTTAACTCGTCATTTTTTTCAATAATATTTTTTTATTATAAAAGTCCTCTGCATGTTTTTTATACCTCATAAAGGAGATCGCCCATGACATAATTACGAATGTGGTTGTGTTGATCGAGTTTCCGAGCAAAAGCTTTGAGGATTCTTGAAAATGCGGCATTGCAATAAGAAACAATGTATGAATGGATAAATACAGAAGGAATAATATAACCGGCTCATAAAATGGAGTGATAGCTATTGCTATGACTGCTACAACATATACAATAACTTGTCCGCTTGATAATTGATCTAGCAACGTTATTCCTGCACTCCACATCAGAATAAAGCCGATAAAGAATATCCCAGTATAGCGAATACAGGATTTAGATTCTGGCACTTCAGTACCCAATTTACTAAAAATCGCAAAAAAAGCTATCATTACTACCAGCATTAAAATATACATGGATCCGTAATATATGTAAGGTGCGGTAAAGAGGTTATCTTTGTTTGCTGTATAATGATATAAAAGTATAAAAACTTCTAATATAGCGAATGTTATTGATGTAATTTTTGCTCTTACAACATTAATACTGTTGATATTTATCACAAATTCCGCTTTATCACTGTCCGACATAGATATTATGAAAAAGCTCTTTATTGCTTCTACTGCTCTTACCAGCAAATTCGGAGACCTCCCACCTAATCCCATTTCACGCATAACTTTAAATTATCTAAACCAGATATAAATTATATTTTCGGTTTATCTTGTAGCTTATACCAATAACACATCGCACTACTTACAGAAGTTAATTATATACAAGATATACAGACATTCAATAATCTTACCGAGAATGCGAAAAACAGCGACGCACGTCCGGGTTCAATCCAGAGGAAGCTGCCACGCGAGTAAGCCCGAAATACGGCTGAGTTGGGTCATTCTTTTTGCTTTAGCCAAGCGCAATGTCCAGAATCATCATTAATGTAAATCCGAATGCGGCGCCGATTGTTCCGATGTTGCTGTGCGTACCTGATTGTGCTTCCGGAATCAGCTCCTCGACTACGACATAAATCATAGCGCCGGCGGCAAAGGATAGGATATACGGCAGGACTGGCGTGATAAGCGAAGTCAGAAGAAGCGTCAGAATTGCGCCGATTGGTTCTACGATACCGGAAAGAGCGCCGTATAAAAAAGCCCGCCGCTTTGATATCCCAGTGCCGAGCAGCGGCATGGAGATAATGGCTCCCTCCGGAAAGTTCTGGATCGCTATACCGATAGCAAGTGCAAAAGCGCCTGCGGCTGTGATGGTTGTGCTGTTCGTGGTAAATCCGGCGAATACAACTCCTACGGCCATACCTTCGGGTATGTTGTGTAAGGTGACGGCAAGAACCAGCATCAGCGATTTGCTGAACGTTGATTTTCTCCCTTCCGGTATTCCTGAATCAATGTGCAGGTGGGGAATGATGGTGTCCAGCAAAAGAAGGAATCCGACGCCGGACAGAAATCCGACGGAACAGGGCAGCCATATGATACCGCCTTGTTCTGCCGTCATATCGATAGCCGGAATGAGCAATGACCAAACCGAGGCGGCAATCATTACGCCGGAAGCAAATCCAAGCAAGGCTTTTTGCACTTTCGGATTCATTTCACCTTTAAGAAAAAAGACCATTCCTGCACCGAGAATGGTTCCTGCAAGCGGAATGATCAGTCCGATCACGATTTTAAATGTGTCACTCATATCTCGTTTTTCCTTTCCAAATATAACGAAATGACTTTCCTTTATTGTATTATTGATTATGGATGCCGAAACTTACGGGCTTTTCTGCTGCAGAAATCTTGTGACTGCCCTGTTTGCTGCTTCTTTTGCCCGCTAAAGCTATTTTACATCCGCCTGTTTCAGTTTACAATATAAAAAAGCATATAAATAAAGAGTTTCCGGACATTTGGCTTTTCCGGAGATTGCCTGTAAATATCAATCCGTCGGGCTGACGGCAAAGAGGGAAGGGCACAGGTGTGCGTAATCGGCAAGATTACATAACAGGCAATAGGTAAGGAGGATGCCTTATTCAAAGAATCAAAGATTTTGTTGTGACACATAAGCACATATGGCTGTGTCTTTATTTCCCGCTCTACATAACATTATTCTTTATCATCGAAGCCCTTGCGACGAAGAGCGGATATTGGGTTACGGATTTACCGATCGATGAAATGATTCCTTTTGTGCCGCAAATGGTATGGGGCTATTGCCTGTTCTTTATTTTATTCCCGGTGGTAGGAATACCGCTGCTTATTTGGGACGGGGCAGCTTTTAAACGATGGATGTACTACTTGATGGCGGCTTACACCCTTACCTTAATATTCGATGTGATTTTCCCGAACGGGCAGACGTTGAGACCGGCCGATTTCGTACCGACGGGAGTATCGGAAAAGCTTCTTGCCCTCATCTGGAGTGCGGATACGCCGACAAATGTGTTTCCCAGCATGCACGTTTTGGGATGTATTGGCGATGGCGCAGCCGTACTTGACAGCCGGGTATTCAAGCGATGGCAGAAATACATAATTTTGATGCTTTCTGCTATCTGTTGCGTATCAACAGTATTAATTAAGCAGCATGCTTTTATAGATACTGTAGGAGCATTGGCCTTCGCCGTACCGATTATTTTCATTGTCTACGGCAAGCAAATAAGGAAAAGAATGAAATCACAGAAAAAGCATATGACAGACAAGGCCGCAAACGTCCCTGTAAAGATCGAGTAAAGCAAGAACGAGCGCGCCCGTCAGAAACGTTGAAAAAGCAGTGGTGTGTTTTGAGATCGCTCCGGAATATCGCGGAAAAGGCGTTGCCGCCGCACTGCTGAACCGGGTTATATCCGACGCGAAAGCCGAAGGGTACGATATCCCGTTCCTGCTTTATGACGGTCATGTATTGCCTTTTGAAGACGAATCAATTGAAGCAGTTATCATATGGGCGCAAACTTTCGGCTTATTATATGGCGACATATGATTTCTGCGATTGGGCTGTTAGTCTGTGAATTTCTTAAGAAAGGGGAAAAGGGATGAGAGTACTTATACTTATGGGAAGTCCCCGCGTTGATGGAAACACTGCGGAGCTCTGCAAACCTTTTCTGGAGGAGTTAAAAAATATCGGGGCTGACACCAGATATGTCACCTTAGCGGGAAAAGACGTCCGGCCATGTCTCGGCTGTTACGCATGTCAGGATGTACAGGGCGAGTACGGATGCATTCAGCATGACGATATGTACCCGATAGTCGAGGATATCTTGTGGGCCGATGTAATCGTATTGGCGTGTCCGATATATACATGGTACTGTCCATCGGTTATGAAATCCGTGCTGGACAGGCATTACGGCCTAAATAAGTTTTACGGGAGCGCCACCGGATCACTTTGGGCCGGAAAGAAGGTTGCCCTTCTTCTTACTTACGGGTACGACAGGGAATACGCCTGCACTCCTTTTGAGATGGGAATAAAGAACTTTTGCGCGCACTCGTCCCTGAAATATATCGGTATGTACAGTGTAAGAGACACTGACGACAAGGCGTCTTTTCAGACCAAAAAGGCTGTGGAAGGAGCAAAACAGTTCGCAAAAATAGTGGCCGGGGAATGACAGCTTTAAAAGGAGCAATGAGCTTGCTTATTTATAAAGTGTTATCTATATGGCCAAAGCGTATAAGCAGCGTGATAACATAGAATTAGAGACAAATAATGTGGATGAAAATTGGTTCAGAAGCGAAAATATGAACAGCGTGCGGCAAGAATGATTTTAATTAGAAAATGACAGGGGTATTTATATGTATGCATGTGAAATTCAAGATCTGACCAGAGACTACGGTAAAGGACGCGGGGTGTTCGATTTATCCTTAGCGATAAAAAGGGGCGAGGTTTTTGGCTTTCTTGGGCCGAACGGTGCGGGAAAAACTACGACGATTCGCCACTTAATGGGGTTTTTAAAGCCTGAAAAGGGATATTGCGCTATCGGCGGGAAGGATTGCTGGAAAGACCGCGCTGAAATCCAAAAAAACCTGGGCTATATCCCGGGAGAAATGGTATTCTTTATGATATGACCGGGACAGACTTTCTGACCTTTATGGCGAAGTACCGTAAGGTTAAATCCGATGGGCGCACCAAAGAGTTGCTGGACCGCTTTGAATTGGACGCGCGGAGCAAGCTCAAGAAAATGAGCAAAGGAATGAAGCAAAAGGTAGTAATCGTCGCAGCCTTCATGCATGACCCGGAAGTCTTAATCCTTGACGAACCTACAAGCGGCCTTGATCCTCTGATGCAAAACAGATTTATAGAATTGGTGCTTGAGGAGAGGGCAAGGGGAAAGACGATACTGATGTCGTCTCATATGTTTGAGGAGGTTGAACGCACCTGCAGCCGCATAGCCATTATTAAAAACGGCAGGCTTGTGGCAATGGATGATGTGGAGGCATTAAAGGCGGCACAGGCCAGAAAATATGTAATTACACTGGAAAGCGAGGATGCCGCAGCTGCATTTGCGGGCGAGGGGCTGCGTGTGTCCGAAGTATCACATAACCAAGTGACTGTGATTGTGCAGAATAATATAAAAGAGCTCATATCCGTCATGAATCGCTATCCCGTGATAAATATTTTCACACCGAATCAAAGCCTTGAAGAAATTTTCATGCAGTATTACGGGGGTGGCGTATCATGATAAACTGGACATTATATAAACGCGGCATCCGGGGAAGCTGGAGAATGCTGATATTTTTCGCCGCAGTGATTACTATGTATTTCACTATCATCATCTCTATGTTTGACCCGGCATTGGGAAGCGTGCTGAACGAGTTTGCTAAAGCTATGCCGGAACTGATGTCTATAGTGGGTATGAATCCGGCGTCCGGTGAGCTTGTCAGTTTTTTAGAGGCTTATCTTTACGGTTTTATCATGCTCGTGTTTCCCATGCTGTTTTGCATACTCAGTGCGAATAAACTGATTTCCCGCCATGTGGACCGCGGTTCCATGACTTATCTGCTGTCAGCCCCCGTCAAGCGTGAAACAGTCGCTTTTACTCAGATGAAAGTCATGGTCACTGGAATATTCGCGCTGGTTCTATACGCCACTTTACTGGGAATTGTTAATTGCGAGATTTCATTTCCCGGTGAGCTTGATATAGGAAAGTTTATTCTGCTTAACGTCGGGGTGCTGTGCCTGCAGTTCTTTATAGGATCCATCTGCTTTTTGTGTTCCTGCGTTTTTAATGACAGTAAATATGCTGTCGGGGTAGGCGCCGGTATTCCAACGCTGGGCTTCATATTGCAAATGATGGCCAACGCGGGGGAGAAACTGAAAAATATAAAATACGCCACATTCTTCACCCTGTTCGATTCGGACGGTATCATTTCGGGAACTACAGGCGCAATATGGGAAATGATTATACTCTTCGCAGGAGCCATTGTTCTATACTCAGCTGCCATATACGTTTTTTCAAAGAAAGACCTGCATATTTAGTGCTGAGAGCCGGCTACACAGATTTCAGTTAATTTTGTACTAAGTTATTATATATTAAACTTCTATTTTCTGGCGGATCATTTGCATGACAGCCTTTCTGTCCTGCGGATTTCCGATAATATCATATCTGGACGCCTCAATAGTTAGCAGTGGCGACAGGTTATAGGCTGTGAAATAATCTTCGTATTCCTTGTTAAGTCTTTCCCAGTATTCTCTTTCCACGATTTGTTCATATGCGCGGCCTCTTTTTTTAATACGCTCGATTGCGGAATCCGTATCGATTTTCAGAAAAATCATAAGCTTAGGCGCTTCCACATGATCGAGCATATTGACAAGAAGGTCGCGATATAACATAAATTCATCCTTTTCCATACTGCCTTCTTCATAAAGAAGCTTTGCAAATATCATATCGCCATATATGCTGCGATCCATAATGGTTAGTTTCCCAAGCGCAGCCGCCTTTTTCAGTGACTCAAACCTGCGATTGAGAAAGTATACCTGTAGGGGAAAAGAGTATCTTTTTCTGTCATGGTAGAACTTATCCAATAATGGATTGTTCTGTACAGGTTCCAGAAATGAAGGTATCTTCATTTCCTCCGCAATCATCTCCATGTAAACGGTCTTTCCGGCGCCTACGACACCATCTATAACAATTATATCATTCGGGTTATTCTTTTTTATCATGTCGAAAAACTCCTTGTACACAAATATCCTCCTTAACTATCAGAATTATGCGCCATGAGTGTCTGATGTATATATGTCATGTTACCTCATACCTAATATACTACAAAATATTGTATAATAGGTCAAGAAATACAACGATATATTGATGGTAAGATACTGGAAACGCATTTACTGTGAAGGCTTAGCACAGAAAGGATTAATCATCCGGAAGATTACTCCTTTTGGGTAAAGCATAAAAGAGGAAGCAGAAAACGTAAACTTAGCACAACCGATATCAATGAATTGCAAAGGGTGCTAAATGGTGCGACTGCCCTGCCTGCACTGCTGGTCTGAAGGTATTGGAGTACAAAGCCGATCTTTTAGGTGAATAATATCAACAGATTTAAACAGACATCCATATCAGGTTCACAGAACAACATTTTTTAGTAAAAATAGAAGCCGACCAATTACATGCCTATAGTGGTCGGCTTTTTTACATGAAAAAGGACAAAAAGTAAGGGCGCATATATATAAGCCGCGTGTAATGGGCTTGGTCAGATCGGTATGGATAAAAGTTATTTGATTACTCTATATCGCTATGGTATTATTGGAAATGTATGGTGAGAACGCCTGTTCATTAACACTTATATGGTCTTTTTATCAGAGTGTTTATGGCAGAAACAAGTGAATACAAAGAGCTGCAATTTTTATTATATGCTTATGGAGGAAAGAGAAATGATTAAGTCAATTATAGGAATTGCTTTTGACTGTCCAAATGCAAACGAGCTGGCGGATTTTTATGTCAGTATTACCGGATGGAAAAAAGAAATTTCGAATGATGAATGGGCGGGCATTCGTACGCCGCATGGCATTCTCCTGGTATTTCAGACAGTAGAAAATTATGTGCCTCCGGTGTGGCCCTGGGAAAACGGCAGGCAACAGCAAATGGCTCATATAGATTTTTATGTAGATAACCTTGATGAAGCCGTTGAGAAGGCCATAAAGTGCGGCGCAGTAAAATGCGAAGTTCAGTATTATGATACGTCAACTGTCATGCTTGACCCCGCCGGGCACCCTTTCTGTCTATCAACTGTTTTTGAATAGCGCCCTAAGTATCATAAATAAAAGCTGCTTTTGTGCAGTAACAGCACCGCCTATAAGATATTTTCCTTTCAGAGGCTTATCTGGTAGTGCGTATCGTTTTAGCTCTTCGGGCTTAACACAATAATTGGAGGTATATAATGCGAAGGACTGACCGTGAAGTTACTGATATAAATGAGATTCTGAAAATTGTGGATAAGGCAAAAATCCTTCACCTCGGCTTATTTGATAACGGGTATCCTTACATAGTTCCTCTGCATTACGGGTATGAATATAAGGACGGCAATCTTGTTTTTTATATACACGCGGCCAAAGAAGGCTATAAGCTGGACTTGATTCGTAAAAACCCGAATGTATGCATTGAGCTGGAGTGCGACGTCAAGTTGATTCCGGGCGGTGATATCCCGTGCAAATATAGTTCAGCGTTTGCTTCTGTTATCGGAAGAGGATATGCGGAAATTCTGAAAGATGAGCAGGAAAAGACAGCCGGTCTGAAACTGCTTATGAAGAATCAGACCGGCAGAGAATTTGAAATTAACGAAAGAATGGCAGGCACAGTTGAAGTTCTCAAGGTTAACGTACTTTCTTTCACTGCAAAACGTGCAAAGCCCTATGCTTTTTTAACCAACTCGCCGGCCTCGGTTTAAGGTACCTGAAGAATATATTATAGTTTATCCTTATTTTACTTTATTTTACTTTTACAGAAAGCGAGGCAAAAAGAGCAATGGACAAGGAATGGTCTGAAAAAAATAAACGGGTCCAGACTCTTCTCGGCAAAGCGGCTACATATAAGGAAGGAATAAACCTTCTTATAGAATTCCGGAAAGAGATGTTTGAGCAGATTACTCAGATTGTGAACGGGTATCCTGCCGGGGCTTTTTATCAGATGCCTTTTGCAAACGCGAATGGTTATCACAGCAAGACGCTTGCATATTCTATCTGGCACGTCTTTCGAATTGAGGATATTGTGGCCCATTCTTTGATCGCAAGAGACGGTCAGATTCTTATGACCGGCGATCATCAAAAGAAAACCGGCTCGCCTGTAATTACTACCGGCAATGAGCTTCAGGGTCAGGAGATTGCGGAATTTTCAAAGAAGCTTAATGTCAGAGCTTTATATGAATATGCCAAAGAAGTTATGCTTTCTACCAATGCGCTCCTCGAAGAACTGGAGTATTCACAGATGAAAACAAGGTTTTCCGACGCGGATAAGAAAAGACTTGCAGAAACCGGTTGTGTTAGCCCGGATGAGAATGCCTCATGGCTTATCGATTACTGGTGCGGTAAGGATGTCTGCGGTTTGCTTAAAATGCCGTTCAGCAGGCATTGGATCATGCATATCGAAGCGATGCGGCGGATTAAAAACAAGCTGTGCTTAAATGCCCGCAAGGGTGCGGACCCAGTGGCATATTGCGGGCTTTCCTGCAATCATTGCTTCCTCGGTGAATGGTGCGGTTCCTGCAGGACGGAGTATAATGTCTGTTCCTACGCAACTATATACGAGGACAAGAAATGCCCTAATGCGGTTTGCTGTATGGATAAGAACATCGACGGATGCTACGAATGCCCGGAACTGGATAGCTGTGAAAAAGGCTTCTATGCACCGGGTAATGATGGGGCGGCTTCCGCTAAGGCGCAGGCTATGTTTATTAGAAAATACGGGAAGAAGGTTTTTCTTAAGGTACACGACAAGCTTCATGAAAGGTTTGATTTTGCCAAAACACAGGAAATTTTAGGACAGGATGTTCATGAAGGATTAAAGATACTCGAAATGAATATCTAGCGTTGCCGGATAGCACCGCAGCAGGTTATTGGCTGCCGAATAATCATGGAGGTGGGTATGGACAATCCGTGGATGGAAATTGAACTGGATGATTATGAAAAGCACATGAGTCTTGATACTGTTTTTCAGCTTCAGACGATGAACCAAATAATGAAGAAGCAGTTTTATACGTATCCGGCCGAATCCGTACTGATTCTCGGAGTTGCGGGCGGAAACGGATTAGAGCATATAGATTGCTGTACTTTCAAAAACGTTTATGGCGTGGATATTAACGAGAAATATTTAGCGGCCTGCAAAAAAAGATATCCGCGGCTGAGAGAAGTATTCTCTTTAATTTGCGCGGACTTAACAAGCGACAATTTGCAATTGCCGCATTCCGATTTACTGATTGCCAATCTTTTGATTGAGTACATAGGGTATAAATGCTTTAAAAACGTTGTGCAAATAGTTAATCCCCGATACGTGTCTTGCGTTATACAAATTAACACAGGAGAAGAGTTTGTTTCTAACTCGCCGTATTCGCATGTATTTGACCGCCTGGATGAAGTGCACTGTCATATTGAAGACAGTGCACTGACAGAAGCAATGAGTAGTATCGGGTATAAGCGTGTGTGTTCAGAAAAGCATGAATTGCCCAATGGAAAAGCGCTGCTAAGGATAGATTATGCCGGATAAATATCGATTTGGCGGGTAAAATGCAGGAATTAAGCAAAAGGGTCTAATTGAGATCGAGCTGAAGTTGTGTTGACAGGATAGATGTTCATGTTGGAGGCTGTTTAATGAAGTTGCTGAAGGAAATCATAAGGAAACAAGGCATTAACTTTGACGGGAAGACAATTTATAGAGAAGCAGTCAGAGGAGTTGTCATTAAGGATAAAACCCTGCTTATGATATACTCATCTAAAGATGGGGATTACAAATTCCCCGGAGGGGGCGTCAATATCGGTGAAACACATGAAACCGCGCTTGTCAGAGAGATAAGGGAAGAATGCGGGGCAACAGTATTATCAATAAATGATGAGCTTGGGAAAGTAATCGAGTTTGATATTCCTGTTGAAAGAAAATACGATGTTTTTAAAATGGCCTCTTTCTATTATATATGTGATGTTGACCCAAACTTCGGAGAACAGTCGCTGGATCAATATGAAAAGGATTTGGGATTCACGCCTGAATGGGTGAATATTGATGAAGCTATTTCGAAGAATAAGAGGCTGATGGCTTCAGATAACTTTCCGCGCTGGACACCAAGAGAAACTTTTGTTTTGGAGTATATCAAGGAAAAGTTCAGATTATAAGCATGCGGATTCCTTGTGATTATCTAATTTACTGTTTACTTTCATTTATCAGTTCACTGATTTCATTCAGATGCAGCTTGAAGTGCCGCAGATAATTAATGATCATTGTTTTAAGAGAAATAGTCTCGTTTAGTGCGTTTATCCATACATTGTCCAGTTTATCCGCAGACACGTTGCCAAAAACATGGACAATATGAAGATTGGAATATTTCCAGAGCTGGATCAGATGATCCCAGTTTTCATTCTGATAATTTTGAATAGCAATCCATCTGTCGTTATTGCCAAGGTTTGCGTAATCGGGGAATATTAAAGGGCTGGGTTGATACTGCAAATGGATTATCCTGTGCGTATTGTTGGAGGCCGAATCGATCAAATGCCCCAAAATCTGTTTTATTGTCCTGTTTTGGCGGTTTCTTCTTTCAGTTAATATTTCATCCGGAAGATGAGACAATATTGGCTCCCATTCGTCAATCAGTTTAACCAGCTCCCTGCTGATTTCGGCAAACTCGTTCATTCATAAATCTCCTTTCAGATATTATTTAAATGAATATTTCCAAATACCTGGTAATATGGTATCATACAGTAAACAATCTGTAAGGGAAGTTTTAGATAGGAGACGGAAATATGAGCGAAAATGTTCAAAAAGCGCTGGAGCTGTTTGACAGCGGTTTTAACTGCTGCCAGGCTGTTATCGGATCATTTTGCGGTCAGTTTGAAGTTGATGAGCAGCTCGTGATGAGGCTTGCCTGCGGATTTGGAGGCGGTTTCCGATGCGGCGAGGTTTGCGGTGCGGTTTCCGGCGCGGTTATGGTATTGGGGCTAAAATACGGGCAATATATTGCGGAAGATAAAGCTTCCAAGCAAAAATGCTATGAAATTACATCAGGATTTATGGAAGAATACACAAAAAGAAAGGGAACTGTACTTTGCCGTGAAATACTTGGATATGATATCCGCGAAACAGAAGTCAGAGCTAAGTTTCCGGATAAGCAAAAGCAAGTATGTCCGAAAGCAATTGAAACAGCGGTATTGATCCTCGAAGAAATGGGGTTTTAATTTATCAGCCGATCATGTGGCTTGCGATGTGTGGACTGAGGATCTGTGCTTTGTCATCAAGTGGATGTATAGGAAAAAATATGGCTATTGACGCTAATAACAAAGGGTCATTATAATATCTGTTGTACTGTATTCAATTAGATTCGGTATAACATGGAGGCGCCTTGAGAAAGCTGGGAAATCAGCTTTCTTTTTATGTCAAAGATCGGGTCGTCAAGATATTAATTTTACGTATGAATGTTTTATTTACTCTAAACAAAGAAATGAAAGCATTTATAGCTTATATTGCGAAAACAGAATTAGGGGGGTTCATATGACTTTGTATACTATAAAAGATGATATCGTCAATGACAAAGGAATATTGTTATTGAGAAAAGATCTTATTATAAACGAAAAAGTTTTAGGCAGGTTAAAGGAACTCACTAATTCTATATCAATAGATTCCGAAAATATGGAAGTTCATAATGAAGTAAAAACTAAAGACTATAACAGTATTACAAAAACCTCTACGACTGAAATAATTCAATCTTTTGAAGAAAGAAAACATATTACTGATAAACGTATACTGGAAAGACCAAATAAGGTGTTAAGCAACATTATTTTTGAAACCAAAACCGAACCATGGAGTATATACATCAATGCTTTGTTTAACTATGCAAGCTGGCTATATGCACATTCTATTGATGTGTCTATGATGTCGCTGCTTATGGCTGTTGAGTTGGGATACGAGGACAGTCAACTGTACAATATAGGATTGGGCGCATTGCTGCACGATATAGGCATGTTGCTGATTCCCAAATATATCATAGAAAAACCTGAACCACTAAACGAAACAGAAAGGCTTATTTTTTACAATCATTGCGAGTTGGGTGTGAGCTCCCTGGAATTATTTAACCTTCCGAAAGAATGCACAGATGTTATTTTACAACATCATGAACGGCTTGACGGAAGCGGATATCCGAAAGGACTAAAGGAAAATGAAATATGCCTCAACAGCAGAATTGTAATGATTGCTGAACTTATTGATACAATCACATCTGACGGACCTAACAGGAAAAATGCATATAAAATGGATGAAGCAATAAAGTTTGTTAAGGAAGAAGAGAAGGTTTCCCTTGAACTAATATCCCTGCTGGAGAAGATGATGTATAACTGATTTTCTTCAACTCCATTAAACTTATTCGAGGTCCACACGTACAGATCAACAGGCAGAATTATATAGTTTGTCGTATAACATGAAAAGCCTAAGCGGGACATGGCGTATACGAAGCTGCAGATATATTGACATATTCGGTGAGTCTATAGGAAAGGACGATATATCAATCACCCTTTTTTACATCACAGAATTTAAATAAACCATGTCCAAAATGCGGCACACCTATTGAATATGTATCAGGCGGAGGGACAAAGCTCTATTTTTGCCCACAATGTCAAAAGCAGAATAGTTGACACGGATTGATTTTCCTTGGACGGAAGCTCGCAGTATTACAGAGAGGCCATCAATCTATACTCTTCTTCGCTGGTAGCCATCGATGAGAGCTCTCCCTTTGCGCCGACTGTGTAACATTCCAGGCCTGTCGCGTGGCAGCCAAAGAAAGAGCCTACGTCATGCAGGGTGTTCATGTTAATCAAAAACAGTCCCTGGGCACCGGTTTGCCTCTCCTCAACCATACTGAAGATATACATGTGGTCGTTTATTTTCACATAATCCGCCGGGTTAGAAGCCATCCATATACCTCTGAAGTAACCGGTGTATGTATAATAATAAGGGGAGCTGTAGATGTGTTTGACTTTGGGACCCGGTTCGTCATATGTCCATATAATGGCGGTACCGACCAAGTCATCTGTGAAGCAATGGGGGAGTCCGCTTACATTGAAACCCTTAATTACGCCGAATAAAAACTCACGCTGTACCTGCATGGCGCATTCCGGTATACCTATCTTTGCGATGACCATTGTTGCGCGCCCGGTGTTAAAATCCAGTATAAGCGTGTGCGCTGTGGGCGGGCGAGATCCGGGGCAATAATGCTGAACAAAGTACATGCCGGGCTCATCCGGAGCCTGATGAATATTGCAGATTGCCTCGGTTTCTTTTTCTCCCTCCGCGTTCCATCTTAGCTTTCTGCTTTCAATAAAGTGGTAGTGCCATCTGCGGTTTTCAAACTCAAGTGTTATCTCTCTGCCGTTCAGGTCGGAGGTGTACTCCGGCATGTAAATGCGATCACCGTACCATCCCTTTGAATAATCTTCCGGACGAGTTTTATCTGCAATATTCTGGACGTCAGTCTTAGTTAATGCGCTCCATGATCTGAAAACTCTATCCATAATCACATACCCCTTTCATACTGCAATAGCAAACATGGACACCGGCTGCATGTATCAATTATAGCATGTCCGTCGTTTTACAGTAAAGAATGACAGGGCTCCATTGCAGAATCTTTATCGACAGCCTTTCGAGGTTCCTCATACATTTAGAAGGGAGACAACATAATGAACGATTTTTCTGGAGTTTACAAATACCCTGGCCGACCCTGTGGAGTTACTTTTTAGTAATTTTCATGTTTATAGGGCGGAGGGAAAAGGCTCTTGAAATGGGAGTGCCGGATGAAGACATTTTATTAGAGGAATCATCAAAATCAACAAAGGAAAACATTATTTTTGCACTGCAAGTTTTAGAAAGGACATTCAAACTAAGTAATATTAACAAGATACTCATGGTAACTACCAATTATCACATGAGAAGATGCCTATTTATGGCGCAAACATATATGCCTGGCTGGATAAAATCCTGTCCTTGCCCGGCAGATGATATAAATACCCAAAGATATAATTGGTATAAAAATGAAAAGGGGTATCAAAGAGCCATTGAGGAAGCATGGAAGCTTGTGAACTATATTAATGAAAAAAGCATTCCGGACTTTGAAATATGATATGAACTTTCAACATATAAAACGCCGTCTTTGCTGTGAAATAACCCGGTTTTACATAGTTTAAGGTGAGCAGACATGTCGTTTCATTTGGTAAGAAAAGAAATCCGTAAAATGCCGGAAGTCATAGCAGAGAATCGGGATGCGAGTGCTCAACGGCGACGGCGCCAAGTGGATCAACGATTACTTAACACAGCAAAAGTATTAGGTGGCTTGACAGTATGCTCTCGGGCATTTAGAATGGATATGGCTTGAGTGGAAAGGTGTCTGAAAACAGGTATCGGCTTGATGCCTATTACTTGATACGGCTCTGTGCTATGTATCATGCAAAGCGGGTAACTAAATGAACATATCAAATATTATCGAATTGATTACCGGCATAGCCCTGTTTCTGTTCGGTATGACGCTGATGGGAGAAGGATTAAAGCAGGTAGCTGGAAATAAGCTGGAGATTATTCTATATAAACTCACAGGAAAACCATTAAAAGGGCTCCTGTTCGGAGCAGGAGTCACGACGGTAATTCAATCTTCATCAGCGACATCGGTCATGGTCGTTGGCTTTGTAAATTCCGGCATTATGAAGGTCAGGCAAGCTATTCCTATTGTGCTAGGCGCGATTTTTGGGACAAGCATCACCGGTTGGGTTATCTGTCTGTCCGAAATCGATGCCGGTTCGGGATGGCTTATACTGTTTTCCAGCGCCACTTTGACCTGCTTTACCGCGTTTATCGGCATCTGCTTCCGCATGTTCTCAAAAGACCGCTTCAAAAACCATCTGGGCAACGTATTGCTTGGGTTTGCGATTTTGATGTTTGGTATGTCCGTTATGAGCGGTGCCGTAGCGCCTTTGCAGAAAAGTGAAGTATTCATCGGGATCCTTACGAAATTCTCTAATCCTGTGTTGGGAATTCTTGTAGGCATCGCCTTTACAAGCATACTGCAAAGCGCTTCCGCTGCTGTGGGAATATTACAGGCATTGGCCATGACGGGATCTGTTCAATTTGATATGGCGCTCCCTCTTATCATGGGCATAGCTATTGGAGCATCTGTTCCCGTCCTTTTATCTGCCGTAGGCGCAACAAAGAATGGAAAGAGTACTGCATTAGCTTATTTGACCAGCAACACGATTGGTGTGATTATCAGCGCGACGGTTTTCTATGGATTAAATGCTCTTTTACATTTTTCTTTTCTCAACGAAACCATGACAATGACGACGGTAGCAGCCCTAAACAGCATTTATCGTCTTGCGGTTGTTGCAGTTCTGTTTCCCTTAAGTAAACAGCTTGAAGCGATTTCAAACCGAATAGTTCGCTCAAGCGGTGAAAAAAATGTCGATGACATGCCGCTGAAACCACTTGAGGAACGCTTTGCGGACTACCCGTCGCTCGCTATCGAACAATGCCGGGATGCGATCAATGATATGGCTGTTCAGGCGAAAGATAACCTGTTTCTCTCCCTTGGACTTATGAAAAACTTTACGCAGGAAAACTATGAACGCGTGCAGATTACAGAAGATATTGTAGATCGATATGAGGACAGGTTGGGAACATATTTATTAAAAATATCAAAAAACGAGCTGAACGACGAGCAAAACGAGAGTACGGGGAAGTTTTTACATACAATTACAGACTTTGAACGCATTTCCGATTATGCGGCCAATCTTGCGGAAGCCGCGAAAGAAATCTACGAAAAAGAAATCGTCTTTTCAGCCGATGCTAAGCATGAGCTGAGTGTACTTGAGAATGCCGTAACAGAAATCGTGAATATGGCGATTGAAGCTTTTCATCATAACGATTTGCAGCTTGCGGAAAGAATCGAACCGCTGGAAGAGCTTATAGACAACCTGTGCGGAGAACTGAAGCTCCATCATGTTCAAAGACTGAAAAACGGCGCATGTTCCCTCGGTTCCGGTTTTGTGTTCAACGATATTTTAAACGCTTTCGAGCGCATAGCGGATCACTGTTCCAATATTGCCGTGGCGATGATTGCGCTGGAATCGAATTCCTTTGATACACATGAATATCTTGACAGCGTAAAACGACTGAAGAATGAAACCTATGCCAAGTATTTTAAGGCATATTCAGAAAAGTTCATGATTGAAAACTGAAGAGTTGATAAGCAAAAGCTTCCTGCGTTGAAACGATACTCCCTTTATGAGGCAGTGAAATAAAGAATCACTGTTAATTATAAAGGGAGTATTTCTTATATCATATGGCCGGGGGAAGCACGCGGATTCTATCCGTTATACCTGAGACTGTTTGTAGCTCAGAAGAAAAAGAATTTAAAAAATAAATTGCCAGTTAATGCCTGATTTGATAAAATGACTATATGGCAGTTGTCGAAGAAAAGCATTCGTCTGTATTTATTTATGAAAATTTATCAGGATCATAAAGAAGATAAGGAGTGTTTTTGCATGGGAAACAGGATAAAAGTAAAGAAAATCGATGATTGCATTTGGCTTATGGATGATAACGGCGAGGCAACGGGATATCTTGTCTGCGGTGAGAAAAAAGCTGCTGTAATTGACACAATGAACGGCATCGAGGATGTTCATGCGGTTGTCAGACAAATCACCGATCTTCCGCTTGTTGTAGTTAATACACATGGTCATGGCGACCATATTTTCGGCAACGTGTACTTTGATTGCGACTGCTACTTACATCCCGATGATTTCAATATTGCCGCTAATAGCTTCCGCCGTCCTGAAGTTGAGAAATATGCCAAGGAGCATAATCTCAGGATACCGTCGTTCAAGGCGATCAATAACGGTGATGTGATCGACCTTGGCGGGCTTACACTTGAAGCTGTTTTAATTCCCGGACATACCCCCGGCGGAATATGCGTGCTCTTAAGGGAGAAGCGCGTATTGTTTACCGGTGACAGTATTAATCATCACCTTTGGATGCAGCTTGATCACAGCCTTCAGCTTAAGACATTTCTTGAGAATCTGAATAAGATTTCATGGGTGACCGAAAAGGCTGACAGAATCCTGCACGGTCACGCGCAGGGCTTTGACGATATTTCATTGTTTAATACCCTGCGGTCCGGTGTCAAGGAACTCATCGAAACGCGCGGAAACGGTGAGACAAGGCGCAGCACTGATTACAAATGGTTCGGCGGCATTGTGAAGCAATTCCCGTTCGACGACGACGGAAGCGTTATTTGCTACAGCGAAGAAAAGCTGGATTGAACGGAGAACCAAAATGCAGGTTGGAGAAATAATAGCCTTTGACAGGTTTAACTGGCGCATACTTGATGTTCAAGATAATATGGCTCTGATTATAACCGAGGAAATTGTTGAGCAGCGGGCTTATCATAGCAAGTATAAAGACACAATATGGCCAGACTGCGAAGTGAGAAATTATCTTAACGGCGAGTTTTATGACAGATTTGATGAAACCAATAAATCAAGAATTCTTGAAACAGCAATTAAAAACATGGATAACCCATGGTATGGCACAAAAGCCGGAAATGAGTCGCAGGACAAAATATTCTTACTAAGTCTTGATGAAGTATGCAGGTATTTCGGCGATAGTACTGAGAAGCTATACAACAGAGGGAATAATAGATATTGGAAGAAGAATGATGAGAACAACAGAAAGCGGCTTGCGAGATTTGCAGCCGCTCATTCGTGTTGGTGGTGGTGGCTGAGGTCACCCGGCCGGCATAATCGTCTTGCGGCGTATGTCCATGGAACCGACGGCTGCGTAGGTGTAAATGGCAACAATGTAACCAACGGCGGTGGAGGCATTCGCCCTGCTATGTGGATAAAAATATAATAAATTCTTCATTGACAAATTCGTAAAACCAGACAGTATACTGGTTAAAGGTGAGCGGAATGGCTCTAGAGCAGAAATATGAATCAGATGTTGAAATGATATTATCGCATAGGCATGACAACGGAACCGACCTTTGGACTACGCCGGATAAACGGATAATGAAAGGAGCGTCATACAGCAGGCAGATGGAGCAAAAAGGGTCAGGCAAGCGAACTGGCAACCAAACGTTACCATGAAATTCTTAGAAATCTTCAGAATTAAGCGGCTCCTTTAGAAATCTTAGGTTCTTCCTGTGCTAGCAAGTGTAATTAATAATGGGAAACTGTTTTATTAAAAACGCGGAGGGAAACATGATACGTAAATTTGAGTTTTCGGATTTGGATTCATGCGCAAGAATCCTTATGTCGGTCTACAATGATGAAATCTGGCAATGCAATTGGTCTTTTGAGAAAGCGAAGGAGTATTTGGCAGACTTTGTTGAATGCAAGAAATTTGTTGGCTTTACTCTGTTGGTGGATAATGAAGTAAAAGGCGCGATACTATGCCGTGAAAAAGTCTGGTGGAACAATAACGAGATTTTTGTTGAGGAAATGTTTGTATCACCCGAACTGCAAAGGCAAGGGTACGGAACCGCTTTGCTGAACGCGGTTGAATCCTACATAAAGGAAAAAGGATTAGCCGGATTTACTTTATTAACAAATCGATATGCACCTGCGCCGAATTTTTACCGTAAAAACGGTTTTTGTGATGGAGAGCATGTTCTGTTCATGTACAAGGTAATCTGAAAAATGTTAGCGGATGCATCATTGTTAATAAATAGGTTGTGGATAATTTATGCACTGAGAATATCGGAGAATTGCCATGGACGCTGAAATAGTAATGACAGACAGTCAGAATTCGGATTTTTTAAAGCTTATAGAATTGCTGGATGAAGATCTGATTGAGAGATACGGAGAATTGCAGGAAAAATACAAGCGGCACAATCGCATTGATTCTATAAAAGATGCGGTTATTATTTATAAAAACGGAGAACCTGCCGCCTACGGAGCGTATAAAGAGTTTGACGGCAATTCGGTTGAAATTAAGAGGGTCTTTGTAAGAAAAGAATACAGACGGCAGGGGTTGTCAAGACTTGTGATGAGTATATTGGAAGAAACGGCAAAAAATAAAGGATATGAGTATGCGGTATTGGAAACCGGGCAGAAACAGTATGAAGCGCTTAGCCTGTATAAAAACCTTGGTTATGAGGTCACACCAAATTATGGCCCATACATAGGCAATGCGAACAGCGTTTGCATGAAAAAGCATTTAAAATATTAGTTCCCTTTGCTTTGACACAGGCTTAGTTGCTGAAAATAATTTTGAATAAGGTGTCTAAAGCTAATTTATATATTCCGCAGTAAGATTGCTATATATGTGTTTATATAATTCCCTTGAATAAATAATTTAAAAGCAACCTCAAAGTTGCTTAAACCTCCAATGTGGTGCTAAAGTGGCTGCACCATATTGGAGGTTCAAATGTTATGGCAAGAAAAAATCGCAGCATTAATGAAAATGTCCGTAGATCAATACGAGAGATGCTGCATCTTTTATTGACTTTGAAAGCGATTAATTACTAAAACCTGCATAACAGGTCGATGCAAATTACGTAATATTCTTTATTTGAACACTGGTATGCATATGAGATTGTCTTGCATAAGTTTCCTGTCGCTTTTGATATGTATTCCGAGGAAGTATGCAATATTTGCTTGTTGTTTACTGCTTGTCGGAAATATTTCTTTGAACTGTAATCCTCGCCGGGCAACGCGGGTTTAAAATTCTTATCCTGTTCCAGCACGATATTAGGATTCATGATCGTATGGCTTAATTGCTTGCCTTCACAATTTATAACATACATGCATTCAACGTCGCCGAGATTATGAATTTCTGTTTCCAGTATCGTGTCTATGGTCTGGGTGGTAGTTGCATGAAATAGTTTTGCCACTAACTTGCCGGTCAGCTCTCGTATAAATGCTTCCTCTATGTTTTTATTAGATGCTGATGCATTTTTCTGTCCAATTAACCGGTAACGCTGAAGAACCTTTTTCAAATGAGCGGATATGTTCGACAGACTCGTTGCCCCCGCGCTGTTTTCCTGAGCATAAGCTGCATTGCTCTGTACCGCATCTGATATATTGGTAATGATAGCCGACGTTTCCTTAAGGCTTTCCGCCTGTATATTGGACAGCACTGCTATCTCTTGACATAAACCGGTTATTCCTTCAATTGAATCATTTATTTTATTAAAGCTTTCTACGGTTTGCTTCGTAATTTCTGCGCTTTCATCGGCCGCTGCAATGCTATTATTAATTAACTCTGTAGTTTGATTAACAGCATCGCTGCATTTCTGCGCCAGTTTACTAATCTCACTGGCAACCACAGAAAACCCCAGTCCGTATTCCCCGGCTCTTGCAGCTTCGATCCTGGCGTTTAGAGCTAACAATTTGGTCTGTTCGGCAATTCCGTTTATCAGGCCGATGATATGGGATATATCGCCGATGGAGGACTTTACTTTATCCATGGAAGACAGCATTTGATTCATATAGTTTCTGCCGGTTTCTGTTTCCTTTGATATAGTTTCAACGGTTTTCGCGGCTGCCTTTGCATTTGCCGCATTATTAACCGTCTTGTCCGTAATATCGTAAATGGTTGTTGTCAGATCGGAAATCAAAGCCGCCTGTTCCGTCGCGTTTTCGGCCAAAAAGGAGGAACCGTTCTCAACCTTGCCGCTCATGTCGTCTATCTCTTCGGATAGCTTATGAATTTCTTCGAATGAATTGTTCAGGGAATATTTAATTTTATCAAGAGCGTTTTTTATGGGCAAAAAATCTCCCTGATAAAGCACACCCTCCGAAAAGGCAACCGCCATATTGCCGGCCGACAGATGAGACAAGATGTGGGTTATCTCGTCTATGTAGGCATTAAAGGTGTTATTGATTTGGTTAATATCTTCCGCTAAGTCTTTTAAACAAGTATAATGATCTATATCGATTTTTATATCCAGATTGCCGCTGCGCATTTGGCTTGTGTAATATCTAATGCCAGACACCTCTTCAAGAATATTCTTCAGTTTCTTTTTTCTCATCCTCATTGCCTCCTTTTATGCCGACCTGTACGGATTCTTTGCTTGCAACATGCATTTGCAAATGACGTCTTTAAGCGATACTGATAACAGGTAATTATAAAATAAAAAGCAACAAGGATATAAGCCTCGTTGCTTTAGAAATACTATATCTTATAGGCCGGAAATTGTCAAGAATATGGCAATGATGAGGAAAGCGCGCGTTTCTGTTACACTGCGACTTCAGGGTTATATATGTCTCCTGACTTTTGCACGATCCGGTCCGCAAGCAGTTCTGGAGAAAACTTTTTGGCAGATCATTTTCCTTCGGTGTTCCCAATGAGTCAATCATAATTCATGCCGCGCGATTTTCAGTATGTAAAAAAAGATTATAATCTGGTAAATAAGAGAATAACCTGTTACAATTTTAAGGGTATTCTGAATAAAGGAGCGCCTGACATATGGAAAGCAGCAGGCCGTGGGATTCAGATCAGATCACAAGAGAGTACTTTGATTCATTGCTGGTTGAAATGAGGCATATAGATGCCGTCATTCCTTCTACGAAATTTGAACTGTATGGAGAAACGTTTGATACGCCTATAATGACGGCGGCTTTGTCGCATCTGAGCAATATACGGGAAAATGGAATGGTTGAAATGGCTAAAGGCGCCCGTGCGGCGAATGCCGTTCACTGGGTGGGCATGTGCGGCGAAGACGTGTTGGCGGCAATAACGGCAACCGGCGCCCGTACTATATGCATTATAAAACCATATGCCGATAATGATTATATCTTCCGCAGAATTGAACATGCCGAACGTTGCGGAGTCTTGGCCCTGGGTATGGATGTCGACCATGCTTTCGGAGCCAATGGCAGGTATGACGTTGTTTTCGGCGATAAAATGAAACCCAAGTCTCTGCCGGAACTGAGGGAGTTTATAAAATCTACGAAATTGCCTTTTATTATAAAAGGGGTACTGAGCGAGCAGGATGCCTGCAAAGCTTTGGAAGCCGGGGCCAGGGGAATAGTTGTTTCCCACCATCATGGAATTATGAGTTATGCGGTTCCGCCGCTGGTCGTGCTGGCGAAAATAGCAAAAGCTATCGATCATCAAATACCCATCTTCGTTGACTGCGGCATCACGAGCGGGATGGATGCATTTAAAGCCCTTGCGCTGGGCGCCAACGCAGTTTCCGTTGGCAGAGGTATTATGGAACCGTTAAAAAAGAACGGTTCGGAGGGAGTAAGGGACAAGATTGCTAAAATGACTGAAGAACTGGCCGGGGTTATGGCGAAAACCTGCTCCCGGGACATTAAGAGTATTGACCCGGCAGTAATCCGGCAAAGGAACGGCTGGTAACTCAGTTTTAGGTGTTAATATGAAGGAGAGATGGATTTGAGAATTGGCGGCGGAATAGAAAAGCCCTATAACAATCCGGAAGAATGGTATCAGCTGGTAAGGGAACTGGGATACAGGGCGGTTTTAGCGCCGATTGATTACCGGGCAAGCAGGGAAGTGAGACAGGCTTACCTGCAATGTGCCAGGGAACATGATCTGGTAATTGGAGAAGTCGGCGTCTGGAAAAACGTTTTATCAATAAACGATAGTGAACGGAAGGCCTCGCTGGAGTATTGCAAGAATCAACTCGAATTGGCTGATGAATTGGGCGCGAATTGCTGCGTAAACATAGCGGGAAGCAGGGGAGAGATTTGGGACGGCTTTTACCGGGAGAACTATTCGAAGGACACCTATGCATTGATTGTCGATTCTGTAAGGGATATTATTGATTCGGTAAAACCAAAGAAAACCTTTTATACGATAGAGACTATGCCCTGGATGATACCCGATTCGCCGGACGAATACCTTCAACTGATAAAAGATGTGGATAGAAAGGCTTTTGGAGTGCATTTGGATTTTGCCAACATGATCAATTGTCCCAAAAGGTATCTCTTCTGTGACGAATTCATTGAAGAATGCTTTGTCAAACTCGGCCCGTACATCAAAAGCATACATGGCAAGGATGTGATCATGGAGAATGCCTATACGACGGTGATTCGCGAAACCATGCCGGGAAAAGGAAAAGTAAACTACCAAAAGGTCGCGGAACTATGTGAATCGCTTGGACCGGATATAACGTTGTTTATTGAACATTTGCCCGATTTTGAAAGCTACAGGAAGGCTGCGGCTTATGTAAAGGAACAGGCTGCTTTAGCCGGCGTGAAAACAGATTAAAGCCCTGTCTGATGGCAGGCGAAAATAACGAACAAGGCACTCCAATAAGTGCCTTGTTCGTATTAGAGCGTTATTTATAATACATAACTTCAGACTGGCTTACAATTTATCTTTTCTTATATAGCTAATTTCGCTACTATTTCATCTGCTTCATTAAAGCCAATCTCATTAAAGCCGAACTTCGAATAAAGTCTTCTGGCTATCTCATTTTCCGGAGCATAGGAAATATAAACGGCCTTCGCCTCTCCTTGGGGAAATGTCCGAATATACTCAAGAGCCTTCTCCATAGCCTTAGTCCCGTAACCTTTGTTTTGAAACTTTGCGTCGATCATAAAACGAAGGATACCATATGCATCTTCGTCACCGTATTCATTTTCCTCCGCGGTATCGTGATACATCATAATGAATCCGATCATGGTATCGTCATTATAAATTGCGAAAGTCATGGGCGGAAGCTCATCGTTAAGCAAAGCGACATACGATTGGGCAAGGCTGTATACATTTGATGCCAGAAACCCTTTCTGCTCGTCAGTTAATTGCAGATTAATACATTCATCGAAGTTATCCCATGTGATTTTACGAAACTCAATCATAATTTGCCTCCTGTTTTATTTGCTCCGTATTACGCTGTGTCAAACGATAAAAAACAGGGGGGCCTCGTGCATAGTACGAAGGTTACTTGTTCCTTAACACAGTTGTTCCATCCTTTCTCGATTTTTTATCATTTTAGCATATCCAAATCGTTTAATCAATTTAAAAAGAAAAAACCCGATGATAAACTTGCCGGCAATGGTAAAAAATAATTAAAATATGTTAAAATACGGATGATGGCGGTGAGGAGAAGGTTGAAGTGTTACATGAAGTTATGTCGATTCTAAAGCATGTTGTGGATCTTTAGATGATCACTGTGAATCGATATTTATACAATATCCTGCCGGATTTGCTCCTGGACAGCGAATGATTATCACAACGATATCCGAGGTGAATTATGAGGTATGTTTGGCCAATCGCATTGGTCGTATTATCGAATGTTTTTTATCAGATCTGCGCAAAGTCGGTGCCGGAAGGGATGAATCCGCTTGCTTCACTGACCGTCACATATGTGATCGGCGCCGCGGCATCCTTTATCCTTTATTATGCCTTGAACAAAAATGCAAACATCATTCATGAGATCGGCAAGGTAAACTGGGCTTCGTTTGTACTGGGTATAGTAATCGTCGGGCTGGAAGTCGGCTATATTTACGCATACAAGGCGGGATGGCCAGTAAGTACCGCGCAGATAGTCCAGGCGGCGGTGCTGGCCGTAATACTTATTTTCGTTGGCTATTTGCTGTATCAAGAAGTAATAACCTGGAATAAAGTCGTTGGAATCATTGTATGTTTGGCAGGGCTTGTACTTATCAATATTAAATAAGCTGGCAGCAAAACCGCAACGTGTATTAACATACGCTCGCATACCAGGGATTATTAAAGCTGAACCTCCGCAGACAGCAAACTGCCTGCGGAGGGTTTAAACTGTTTAGCGAAGGATTTTTTAGTTTAAGTCAATGTACCGGGCCGTTATGCCTTCAAGGCTGTTGAGTTCCTCAACCAGGGACTCCACGTCTTCCTTGCTGCCATAGGGCTGCAATATAATAATCCCGTCGTTGGAACACGCGTTGTCGCTTACTTCATGCAATCCCAGGCGTGCCTTAATCTTGCACCCGTTTTTTGTGAGCGTCTCCTGAAATTTTACTGCATTATTGATTCTGTTGTCCATTCGAACGCCGATAATATAGTAACAGGACATCATACTAACCTCCCATGCACCGAAAGTGCACTTAAAATTTAGCATTATTATAGCAAATCAGTAATATCGTTACAATCAGCCTTTTTCGTTTATAGGGAAAGAGTTGCCCACGCAAAAAAAGCACGGGTAGTTTTTTCTTGTGGATTACCCTTAGGAATTTAGCGAAATATGTGCGGATATGAGCAAGATATAAGAAGTTCCTTTGATTTCATATCGCTTATATGGTACAATAAGTTTAAGGAGGATCGATTATGAAGAAGTTAAAAATCGCAGACGGAATACACATGCTTACCATGAATGTTGAGGATATACTGTTTGAGGGAATCTGGGAGATTGCAAACGGGGTAACTCTCAACTCCTATATAGTTCAGGGAGAAAAAACGGCAATTATTGACGGCGTGATCGGTTGGGACGGGATACCCGAAACCCTGTATAAAAACCTGGAAGAAATAGGCGTTGATCCCCAAAGCATTGATTATCTTATTGTCAATCATATGGAACCGGACCACTCCGGCTGGATTTCGAATTTCCGGAAAGTCAAGGATGATTTTACCGTAGTATGCACCGATAAAGCCGCGAAGATGGTATCCTCCTTTTACGGAGAGGCCAGAATAAAGGTCGTGAAGGAAGGAGATACCCTGGACCTCGGAAAGGGCAAGGTTTTGAGCTTCCATCCGGTGCCGAACGTCCACTGGCCGGACACCATGTATACCTATGAAGGAAACACGAAAACCCTTTTCTCGTGCGATATGTTCGGCACATTCGGCAGGATCGGCGACCATTGCTTCGATGATGAGCTGACACCGGAAGAGACGGATTTCTTTGAGCTAGAGGGTATAAGGTATTACTCCAATGTAATGGCAACTTTTACACAGAGCGTGAAAAAGGCGATTGAGAAAGCAAAATCGCTGGAAATAAACACTATTGCGCCCGGTCACGGCCCGGTTTACAGAAATAACCCTCGGAAAATCATGGATGACTATTTAAGGTATACCCAGTATGCCGAAGGAGCGGGTAAGAATGAAGTCACCATATTATGGGGATCAATGTATGGAATGACGGCAAAAGCAATTGATTTCGCCGAAGGCATACTTAAAAGGGAAGGCGTCAAATATAGCAAGCTGCATATGCCGCTTGAAAGCGAAAGCGAAATGGTCGCGACCGTTTTTAGGTCAGCGGGAGTAATCATCGCGGCGCCTACTTACGAGTACAAGCTTTTTCCGCCGGTAGCGGCCGCAATAAATGAGCTTGGCAGAAAGAAAATTACAGGCAAGGCGGCATTCAGATTCGGGTCATACGGATGGTCCGGAGGCGCGGAGAAGGAACTTAAAGAAATAATAGAAAGAAACAATATGAAGTGGGAGTTCATCGATTCCGTGGAATTTGAAGGCGCTCCGAAGGAAGAAGATCTTAGAAGGCTGGAATCCGGAGTGTTGGAATTTATAGAAAAGATGAGGAAGAAAACAGCGGAGTAGTTTCCGAATTTATGAGCTGAATAAAATAATAAGCATGAAATGAAATTGTCGCCGGTTGAGAAGAAGAGTTTTTTAAACTTCTTAACCGGCGGCTTTTTCTATCATAACGCCTATAAAACAATACTTTATAAAAAAGATTTTCTTTACTAATATTAAGCATATATGAACTATCTACGCGTCCGGGAATCGGGTAAGATACTAATGCTAAATGTTTAAATTCGCTATATTTTGCGTTTAAATAGCAATACAATTGTATAAAAAACTCGGTTTGAAACGGAGGACGCTGAAATGAAAGCCAAAAGATTTATTTCATTGGCATTATGCCTGATAATGGCGTTTATGCTTTGCCTGCCCGCTTCGGCGGAGGTAAACGCATCGGAAGCTTTTGCCCTCGACGCAAAGGATGTCCCTTCGGGCCATTGGGCAAGAGAAGCCATTGAAATGCTGAACAAGCACGGAATCATGCTGGGGCATCAGGGCTACTTCAGGCCTGACGACCACATTACAAGAGCGGAATTTTGCGCGCTTGTAAACCGGGCTTTCGGCTATTTCAAAAAAGGGGAGGCACCGGCATTCAGGGATTCCGGGAACGATCCGGACAACTGGAAAGACGACGCGATAATGAAAGCCTCCTATCAGGGCTATCTGAAGGGTTCGGGAGGGTATGCCTATCCGGACCGCAAGATAACCCGGGAAGAGGCATTTCTTATCCTTGCGCGGGTACTTCGAAAAGATCCGTCGAGCAGCAATACTTCTTTTACAGACGACGGCGATATTTCGGACTGGGCGAAGCCGCTGGTCGCGGCTTTATGGAAGGAAGGCTACATACGCGGCAGCGGGGGAAGGCTTAACCCTAAAGACAATATAACGAGAGCGGAAGTCGCCCAGCTGTTATACAACAGTATCGGGGATTTGTTTGACAAAGAAGGCCCTTACGATATGGGGAATCAGGTCCTGGGCCATGTGACGATCAGCGCCGCGGGTGTGGTCCTGAAAAACGCAATAATAAAGGGAAACCTTTATATCACCGAGGGTGTCGGCGACGGGACCGTGACTCTGGAAAACGTAACGGTGGAAGGCCAGACCGTCATTGCGGGCGGCGGCGTGAACAGTATAATCGTAATCAATACCTCGATGGGCAGGGTGACCATTGATGTTCCCGACGGCGCATCCGTAAGGTTTGCCGCTCAAGGGAGCTCGACCGTCGACACGGTTATGGTTTTATCGGACTCCATAATTGACAATACCGGTGCGGAGGGAAGTATTGAGTCGGTCGTCATTGCGCTGCCTGAAGACGCAACGGTGGAGCTGAAAGGGAGTTTCGGGACGGTGGAGGTAGAGATCTCGTCCGTTACGGTAAATGCTGAAAACTGCGCCATAAGCCAGCTCATCATAGCCAGCACGGCGCTTGATACGGAAATAAACCTCGACCGCACAGCGTCGGTGGGTTCCCTTGTCTGCGACGCCCAATGCCAGGTTCTGGGAGACGGCCGTATTGATTCGGCTATAATAAACGTCAACGACGTGACGCTGGAGCGGCGGCCGGCGAACCTCACGATGCCCAGAGGAGTCACGGCGACCGTGGCGGGAGAAGAGCTGGATAAAGGCTATAGCGAAAGCGATACGACCGGTTCAACGGGAGGTCCCCAGGGACCTGGAACCGGTGGCTCCGGTGAAGAAGAACGTACGTTTACCCTTCGTGTAGCAGCGAATCCGCAGGGAGCCGCAACTATATCAGGTGCGGGTGTGTATAAGCCAGGCACCAGTGTAACCATAATGGCAACACCAATCGAGGGTTGGGGATTCAGGAACTGGACGGTCGACGGTCTGATCGTTGGCACCAACCCTAAAAGGCTCGTCTATGTAATGCCGGAGAGAGACGTGACGGTAACGGTAAACCTTGTCCCGCTTTATACCCTGAAAGTGGTTGCTTCCGGCGGCGGCGACGTCACGCCAAAGCAGCCGCAGAAGCTGGCGGGTACGGCTGTTTTCACCGCGACGGCCACGCCCAAAACCGGGAATGTGTTCAGCCACTGGGAGATTGACGGAGAAATCGTTTCCGTCGAGGAGAGCATTACATACTTCATGCCTTACGACGATATGGTCTTAACGGCCGTATTTCTTCCGGCGGGTACCACTGTCACATGGCTCGGCGACGTATCCGATACTGTCCCGGTTTCACTTAAGGACGGTTCGTACCTTATAAGCAACGGCGCACAGCTTGCATGGATCGCGCAAGAGGTTAACAATGGCAATACATTCGAGGGTAAGAAGTTTACACTGCAGAACAATATTGACCTGAGCAATCGCCCGTGGACACCCATCGGTGATTTGAACCATGAGTTCAGGGGCACGTTCAACGGCAACGGGAAGACCATCAGCAACCTAAACGTTGCGGTTAACGAAAGCAGTAATAATTCCTTATTGGCCGGCCTGTTCGGCCGTATCGGCAAAAAGGGCAGGGTTCAGAAACTGAAGCTTGACGGAGTAACCGTAACGGCGGCTTACCAGAATGCGTATGAAGAGGAGGATGGAAACAAGTTCTGTTATGCCGGCGCAATAGCGGGCATTAACGAAGGTGAAATCAAGAATTGCGAAGTATATATTGGAACAGTGAGGGCCGAAAATGCCAAGACGGTATCCGCCGGCGGGATAACCGGTTGGAACAGACAGGGAGCCAAAATAACCGGATGCTTCAATAAAGCAGTGGTGTCAACAAATGAGCCTAAAGGAGATGACGCGGTTTCCGGAGGGATAGCCGGCCAGAACCACGGCACGATAGAAAGCTGTTTCAACGAGGGCGTTATCAGCGCAGCAAGTGAGAAGGGGGCGCATGCGGGCGGCATAACCGGATATACATACAGTTGTGTCATTACGGACTGTTTCAACACTGCTTTGGGAGTCATTACCGCCGATGGGAATATTCACGCAGCGGCGGGCGGCATTGTCGGCTCCTGCGATGCAATGAGCAAGATATCGACATGTTACAGTATGGGTGAAATCACGGCCGAAATTACGAATGAGAACGGCGAAGCGGGCACTCTCAAGGGTGCCGGCGGTATCGTCGGGATCATTACGACAAACAGCCAGTCAGGATATGTCAGAAATTGCTACTACCTGGATACTACCGCCCAAGACGGTTTCGGCCATATTGTCGGCAGTGTCCGTGCGGGTGATTCGGCTGCAGCTGGATTCGAAAACCAGTTTACCTACCAGCCGTTCTACAACGGGTTCGATTTTGTTAAGAAATGGTATTTCGAGCCCGCGGGCGGTTATCAGTATGCCCATCTCAGGGAATTCCAGAAGACATTCAAAATCTCAGTGAAGGCTGTGCCCAGCAGGGGCGACAGCGCCGGAGGCACGGCCGCCGTCGAGGAGGGATATGGCGAAAGGTTTATGCCGGGAGCCCTTGTACCGCTGAAAGCGGCCGCCAACGAAGGCTACTATTTCCTCGACTGGACCGTCAACGGCGAAATTGTCAGCGAGCAGGAGAAATTCACATACATGATGCCTGCCCGCAATATCACCATAAATGCCAACTTCGTTGCGGAAGTCCCGGAAACATACGCCCTGCATCTATCTGTTTCGCCGAGCGGAGCGGGAACCGTTACAGGCGGCGGGACCTATTTTGCGGGAGAAACCGTGACGCTGAAAGCGCAGCCTTATGATGAAAACTGTCATTTTGAATACTGGGCTGAGATTATAAGGGGAGACACGCCGGAAGAGGACGAGCTGCAGGAAATCGGGACCGACGCGGAAATGGAATATGTTATGCCTGCAAGAGACGCAGAGGTCGTGGCCGTTTTCACTCAAACCGTCGAAACTGATGAAGGCAAAGAACTGAATTATAGCTCCAATCCCCCGGAAGGCGGGACGGTGAAGGTCAGAACGCCCGTCGGTATGGACATGTCGGGTACCATTCCCGGAATGATTTACGAGTTCATAGCCACACCGAATGAGGGCTATGCGTTTGACTACTGGACGGTAAATGGGAATAACAGGGGGGCAGCGCCCATATTACCTGTGGCTGCACCGGATGACAATATAAACGTTGTTGCTAACTTCAGAGAAATTGTAACTTGCACGGTTAAAATTCAGTCCTCGGATCCAGATATGGGGATCGCAAGAGTGGAAGGTGGTGGAGCAATAGTTCCCCTGCGGGAAGGGACGAGGGTCAACCTGATTGCGTCGCCAAATTCGGGATACATCTTTACCGGGTGGACGATCGACGGCAATTTGGTGAGCACCGAGAATCCTTACCAATATATAGTTCCGTCCCAAACGGAAGTTACCGTTACTGCCAATTTTGTAAAGATTTATACGTTGACGGTTACATCTGCAGATACGAATATGGGGACCGCATGTGCTCGATTTAATTATAACGACATGACCGAGCTTTCCCTCCTGGAAGGGCAACAGGTCAGACTTGTTGCAACACCTAATACAGGCTATGTCTTTGCAGAATGGAAGATCGGTGATGTAGTGCTAAGCAGCGAGAACTATTTCAGTTACACTATGCCGGCACAGGATGTCACCATTACTGCTCACTTTACGGAATGGGACGAAGAAGTTAAGTACTCTCTGACGCTGGAAACAAACAACAGCAAAAGGGGAGAAGCCTTTATAGAATGGACCGAACCCTATATGGAAGGGAACAGTTTTCCGGCGGGGACAAGGGTCTTCCTGGATGCAGAGCCGTATATAGGGTTTAAATTTGAAAAATGGACCATTGGTGAAGAGGAGCTGGGAACAGACAGCTATCTTGAATACATCATGCCTGCTGAGGACGTCACTGTTAAGGCGCACTTCAAACCCCTTCCGCCTCCCGAAGGAGTGGACACCACGCTGGACTATGCCCGCTACCCCATTTACGATTTTGCTGCGGACGGCGCAGGTCGTTATGTAGGTGTCGGAGGAGCAGGATCAGTAATACGGTCCGTCGATGGCGGGGAGACGTGGACACAAGCCTGGTCTGGAGTGAACGCGATGGCTGTCGCTTACGGCAACGGGAAGTTCATCGCGATAAATGAACATGAAGTCTTTATGTCGGAAGACGGGCTGCATTGGAAAGACATCACCCATTTACTGCACTTGGGATACGGCACGGACTTGAAAGATATAACCTGTGGCAGATTCAGCGAGATGGGAAGTGACATGTTCATTATAACGGACGGTTATAATGCTTATACTTCGGTTGACGGTGAATACTGGGAAAAAGCCGAAATGAACTTCTCGAATGGATATGCTGAAGCCCTGGCGTTTGGTGAGTACAGGTGCGTCGCAGTAGGGTTGAGTGCTGTCGGTTACACCGATGATGGTATTACCTGGCATGAAGTCCATATTGATACAGGAGCATCATCTTATTTCCGCTGTTACAGTGTGGCTTACGGAAACGGTAAATTCGTGGCCGGTTTGGGGTATAACGTATTAACGTCAGAAGATGGCATAAGCTGGTCTCCGATTACGCCTACCGTATTGACAAACCCTTTATCAATAATTGATAGTGCTTACACCCAGTATTTATCCTATGCTGATGGGATATTCTTTGCCTCAGAAGGGAACTTATACTACATATCAACAGACGGTGTGGAGTATACGTGGTATAGTCTCGACGATATGGGCATGACTTCCAATGCAAATTACGCAATGGGAGTCGGCGATATCTTCGCAGCAACGGGCTTGTACGGCCAGCTCCTGGTGTCACGGGACAAGTGCAATACATGGGAGGAAGCGATCCCGGACACACCGTACTATGTGAATGATTATTTCCAGGACGGCGCTGTGCAGATATTCTCCGGCGAGCTGCTTGACTATCATAGCGATTTTATAAGGGTAAGCCAGGGAATAGTCATCACTTCAGCAGGAGGCAGCGGCCTGAAGAGATACATGCTGATCCCCTACGACCCGGAGTGGGTACAGTACGAGGGCAGGATCTTTGCCGCTTCGGGCAACGGCGATGTCTACATTGCAGTAGGAGGAGTAGATTATACAAGGATTTATTTAGAACCCGATGTTTATTACAGGAGCGTCATCTATGCCTCGACAGACGCCCAGGCTTGGTATGCCGCGGAATGCAGCGTTCCCTATATGCTGAAGGACATCGCGTACAGCCCGCATGCAGAGCTTTTCGCGGCCGTTGGCACTGGAAAGACCGGCGGGATCATATTGACCTCATCAGATGGACGAAACTGGACTGAGATCTATTCGGTTGCAGAGGATACGAGTTTGCCCAAGCTGAACGCCATAAGCTGGGATCCAAATGTCGGCTTTATAGCTGGCGGTGAAGGAGAAGTAATATTCGTATCTGCGGACGGGGAGAACTGGACCGCTCTGGAAATAGATACCGGCGGAAAAGTCACCGTCATCGAGGGTAATGTCGTTGCCGGGAACCTGGTGGGAGTCGTCATCACCGGCCCTGCGGGTCCTGATTTCGTATTATACGATTTTGTTGCCGGCGATGATGAAAACGAATTCATTTCGGCAGTTACCAAGGATGAAAGAGGGAATATCTACGCGGCTGTTAAAAACGGCGGAGGAGTCGTATCCGTATATGACGAAAGCAGCTTGCATGATATCGCTTTAGATTATCTGGGCGAAATCAGGAAAATTATCGTGACATACGACGACGGCGTTGGAGGGCAGGAGAATCGCACTATACGCTTGTACACCAGCTGCGGTGCATCGATTTTTGATGAATACCTGAACTGCGGCTGTACAACTGATGTGGGAGGTTTTGCCGCAGGAACGGGGACAGAGACTGATCCTTTCATCATATCAAGCATAGAAGACCTTGAGCATATCAAGGTTCACGCCGCGCAGGGATTTAATTACAGGCTGAATGCCGATATCACATTGCCTGGGCAATGGACACCTATCGGGGATTGGTACAAAGCTTTCAACGGAAAACTGGACGGAAACGGCCATACTATCAATGCTTCGGCGGTTATCTTCTCCTCGGGTTATGAAGACTACGGACTGTTCGGTGTGATAGGGGAATCCGGCGAGGTTAGGAATTTGAGGATCAACATTGGCAATCGTGAGACTCCGCTTGTGGAAGGATCCTATTTCTATGATATCGGCATGATATGCGGGCTCAATATAGGCATGATTGTCAACTGTGAAGTAACCGGGAGGATGCCGGTAAGAGCATTTTTCTTTGATGAATTCAGCAATTATTCCTCCATAGGTGCTATTGCCGGTTGTAACTACGGTACGATAACTGATTGCCGGGTATCAGGCGAGATCATTGTCGATATCGATAAAAGCGGTTTGATTACCTATGAAGGTATAAGCGTCGGCGGAATTATCGGAGAAAACCGCAGTACAGTGGCAAAATGTGTAAATCTTGCCGCGATTACAGTATCAGGATATTCAGGATTGGATGTGGCTGCGGGCGGTATCACCGGATGCTCCTGGGGCTACTATGACGATTATTATGAGGAGAGATTTGTCACACAGATAAGTAACTGTTATAATGCAGGTGCCATCAGTATTTCCGGATCGAGCTGGATGGTTGGCGGAATCGTCGGTTTTGTCAACGAGTATATTGAACTCACGGCTTCATACAACGTCGGAACCATTACGGTGACATTACCTGAACCCGAAACCGAGCCTGACCCTGATCTGCCTCGTTTTACGGGAGGTATAGCGGGATATCTCGACGAGTTCGAAGAAGAAGGGAGCATATCCTCCTGCTATTACCTGGACACCGGTGCAGAGCTGTTAGGCGTGGGCAACAAGGCTTCGGATGATCCTGACAATACCATAAGCACCGTTAAGCTCACAGATGAGCAAATGAGAAGCCCGGGAAGCTTTGGCGGATTTGATTTCGAATACACATGGCAATTTATCGAAGGAGATTATCCTTACCCTGTTTTAAGATAGGTCTGGGCGTGCTGAGTATGATTTAAATAAAAAATGTGAATACTGTATACAACCCTCGATATGCGCAAAGAGAGCATATCGAGGGTATTCTATGTTAACATTTTATATGTTATAATTCCCCTATAAACATCTGACAATAATCTGAAGCCTGAGCTTTAAAGGTGTTGGTACACCGCAGGCGAAACTAAAGGAGGAGGAAAAGAAAATGCAGGAAGTCTATGAATTCCTGAAGAAATGCGGAACCTATTATTTGGCCACGGTGGAAGGAGACCAGCCGAGAGTCAGACCTTTTGGAACGGTGGATATTTTCGAAGGAAAGCTTTACATCCAGACCGGCAAGGTGAAAGAAGTGTCCAAACAGCTCCAGGCAAATCCCAAGGCTGAGATTTGTGCCTTTGCGGACGGTAAGTGGCTCAGAGTCGCCGGAAAGCTGATCAGGGACGACAGGGTGGAAGCAAAAAGGCATATGCTCGACAGTTATCCGCAGCTTAGATCCATGTATTCGGCTGAGGACGACAATACTGAGGTCCTCTACTTTGAAGATGCAACAGCCACTTTCTATTCGTTTACCGAAAAACCGCGTGTAATTAAATTTTAGGCATTTTAACAGACTAAAGCTCCCCGCTGCCGGCAGATGCGCCGGCGGGGGAGCTTTTTGACGGTTTGATATCGATTATGACAACAGGAAATAAAAAAGGGTTGAAGTATGACCGGAAAATAGCTTATACTTTAACAAATTAAGCATATTGGATGCTGCAAGAGGTGAATCACATGAGAAAGACGCTCCGGGATGTTGCGAGATATTTGAAGGAAATCATGGTACCCGAAACATATGAAGCATATGCGATAAACCCTGTTTTTGCAAATACTCCGTTCGGCGAGGATAAAATACGGGAGGGCGTGCTGGCGTTCAGGACCTTTTTAGTAAGGCTATATGATGTTTTGGACGCAAAAGCCGATATTTATGATACCTGCGGCAAAGCCGCCCACGGATATGAAAACCGCACGTCGCTTTCGGTTTATTATCCGTTCCTGTATAATGTGAGTATAATATTGAAAAACATGGGATATCAAGGCATTCCGGATGAAGGCGGACAGTCTCTCCTCTGTGGAAGCACGGTGCTGAACAGAAAACTGTCGGTTAATAAAAACCTCGAATGCCTTCGTTTTCTGACGGATTGCGGCATATGCGTTGAGGGCATCGATATAAATAATAAAAAGCAGGACTTTTCAAATATCAAGGCAATCAGGATTACATATCCGGATAATCCCGTTATGCTGACGGGTTTGAAGGAAATGGCTATCGCTGAAATCGAACACGGCACCCTTGTCAACCAGGATGTTTTTCTGCGCTGTGATTACAGGGCGTTGAAAAAGGATGAAACGGATGCTCTATTGGTCGTCAGGGATACGATCAGGCCTTTATCTCCGGATGTGCAGGAACTCATACTGCATTTGCATCGGCGCTATATGAATAAGGGACTTACTTGCGCTGTGGAAGTAAAAGGATTTCATATCTATATCAAGTATTGTTATAAGCGGAAAGATTTATGGGGAATCAATGTCTCCCTCAACAACGGTTATCATATCAATGTGAAGCCGACAAAGACAAACGAATACGCCGACGTCGTAAAAACGTTTCCTCAGAATTTGCAGAGATTGATTGAAAAGGGTTACGGCTGCGGAAGAAAAAGAGAAGCAGGCCGTTGTGACGGCGGCTGCCGCGGGCTTACCATACCATTGGACGATTCTGTTCTGGGTATACGGAATTACATTGAAACATGGTTTGATCAGGAACTGTCATGCCTGCAAAAGAAGTAAAAGAAGGCGTCCGGAAAGTATTGCGGAATGTGGCGGCATATCCGGAGTCTGGCGCGGCTTTGGCGGCGGCAGCGAAAGCGGATGTGAGAGTTATTTGCTGTGATGTTTTGCCGGATGAACTAAGTATCGCTGATATAGTGATAGAATGTTGATTAAAAAGATAAGGCAGACGAAAACTATACTTAATTAAAAAAGGAGGAAGTGTTATGCATTACAGGATTCAAACATCAAAAACACAGCAGTTTATCAACATAACCAATAGGGTGGCCGAAGCCGTTAGAAGCAGCGATGTACGGGACGGCATCGTCGTCATTTATGTGCCCCATACAACCGCCGGAGTTACAATAAACGAAAATGCCGATCCTGATGTTGTGCGGGACATAATTACCACACTGGACAAGACGTATCCCGTTAATGGGGATTACCTCCATCTCGAAGGGAACTCTCACGCTCATATAAAGGCTTCCCTTATGGGTTCCTCCTGCACCGTGATTATCGAGGACGGAAAACTCCTGCTTGGAACCTGGCAGGGAATTTACTTCTGCGAATTTGACGGGCCCAGAAACAGGGAGTTCTATGTAAAGGTCGTTAAAGGTTAGTACAGAAAGGAAAATAGCTTGATAAAGCGCAAGCGTATGATGCCTGTCTGATGACACGGTCAACCAATATCATATCAGAAAAAGCAAACCTGGTTCCCGCCTTTTTTCTTGGCATCATATAAAGCCCTATCAGCCTTTTTGAATAGCTCGTCATAGGATTTCTCATTTCCCGGAATAGATATTCCTATACTTACTGTGACATTGAAACCTATGTTTAGTTCACCAATTAATGCCATAAGCTGTTTGCACTTTGAAATAATAAAATCCGTCGAAGGGACATCCCGGATATATGCGCAAAACTCGTCTCCGCCTATCCGGCCGATGATGTCGGTTTTCCTGAAAGCCTGAACCAGGGCTTTGCTTATGTTGACCAGAACCCTGTCTCCTTGCAGATGACCATATGTGTCGTTGATATCTTTAAATTTGTCGCAATCTATTATAATCAGAGCATCTGCGGGAATTGAGCCGGCACTTTCCAGACTCTCGGCAATAAGTCGTCTTGCGGTAATGGCATTATATATACCTGTCAAGCCATCCGTTTCCGACTTTTTAATCAGCTCCTGTTTCTCCGCTTCCTCTTCATTTATGTCGATCAGCTTCCCGATAATAGAATGGACGTTTCCCTTATCATCGCATAAAAACGAATTTACCGATTTGAACAGGCTCTTTTTACCGTCTGCAATCGGCAGTTCAATTATTGGGATGGTCTTTTCGCGGTTAGTGAGCGCTCTGTCAAACGTGGCTATCAGATCACTCAGGTTATGAACACTTCCAAATAATTCGATACAGTTTTTTGACAGCTCCAGGCGCTTTGATTTGACATGATACTCATATAAATACTCGTTTGATGTTTGTGAAAGTATTTGGTACCTTTCATACTGAAGCTTCATTTCGTTCTTTGCCCTGACGCTGTGAATGATGCTGATAAGCAATATTGCTATAATCAGAAAAATCACTCCGAATATTTGGATTCCATAGGTCTCCATGATCATCGGTATTGTGATTTTCATCTGAATCTGAGTCGCTTCATCAATAACCAAAGTCTTATAATTGTTTTGCAAGGTACAGAAAGCAACTGAATAAGCATTTCCAAAGCCATAGTTGGCTTTTCCGCTGTTTACGGCATCCATGCGCTCTTCACGTGATTTACTAAAGATCACGTTTTCCTTGTTCATTCCTTCGGGCAAGACGGTGCCTTTTACGGCGGAATATTTTTTATCAGCCGGTTCATGCGGATCAACGGAAGAATTAATGTAAAATATTGGTTGAGCCTTTACGGGTATTGCCGATACTGCTATTAGAGTAAAAGCAACGATTTTCAGTATAAGCATTTTTACCATAATCTTACGTTTTGCCATATTAATCGCCTTAAACACAACACCCTTTTGTTATCCCTTGCGCGCCGGACGGCCCCTTCATGAAACCTCCTATGCCATATGACAAGAGCATAACAAAAAAAGACATTCTAATGGTGATGAATGTCCCGAATTGACCTGTTTATGCTATCAATTAGGGGCAAAGCGCCAACCTGATGCGTCGTTTTTACGCGATCGGTTGTTTGAGCAATCGAAGAGAAAGGATGGTGAATCATTATGATGACGGTATATCTTTGCGATGATAATCAGGAAGAGCTTGATAAATATGCGCGGATGATCGATAAAATTGCGAGGAAAAACAATATGGCGGTTTCGATTTCCTCATTCAACAGCGGCGAACAGTTGCTTTTTCATCTATCCGATTCGCCGGATCAGGCGGATATAATTTATCTCGACATACTCATGGGAAAGCTAAATGGGATGGAGACGGCAAAAAGGCTGAGGGAGATCGGATGCAAGTCGGAAATCATTTTTCTTACAACCAGCGAGGACTATGTTTACGATGCTTTCGACATATCGCCCGTTCAATATCTTTTAAAAACGGAGACTTCCACAAATAAGTTCGAGCAGGTGTTTCTCAGGGCCGCGGCGTTGGTTCAAAGAAAAGAGACCGATATGTTTGTTTTTGAATCGGGTAACGTTCAAAAAGTGATACCGGCAAAGGATATTTCCTATTTTGAGATATGGAAACGTGTGGTCACAGTACACTATAACGGAACGGAGAAAGACAGTTTCTATTCGACAATGGAAGAACTGGAAAGCCGGCTGCAGGATAAAGGTTTTATCCGTATTCACCGTTCATATATAGTATCCTTGTCCTATATCTCAAAGTTTCAGCAAAACAGCCTATTTTTAAAGACGGGAGAGAATATTCCCATAGGTGTGACATACATGAAGAAAGTCAGGCAGGCGTTCTCCGATTATATCAGCCGTGCCGGCATCCATGGGTATTGAGGATAAGGAGGGCGAGTCGAGATGTGGCTGGTAGGATTTTGCTCACTTGTCATTTTCAATATATTTATCCTTCTTTATTTCAAAGCTATGTTTCCGAACAAAAGCAATCACTGGCCTTCATATGCGGCTGCGGTTGCCTTGAATATAGGAGTTACCATGCTGTCTTATTTGTTCCGGGATCATCAATACGACATTTATATTGCGATGATGTTCTCCATGATGGTGACTTTCTACATCCTGTTTCGCGGGAACCGGGTGCAATGCCTTTATGCAGGCAGCATCTACGTTTTTTCATTATACAGCAGCCGCGGGGTTGTAATGTCGGTTTTTTCCGTTGCTTTGGATACAAGCATAGAAAATGTTCTTCAGTATGAGGTTTATTATCATTTAATAATCTCAATTGCCGTGCTGCTCTCCATGCTGGCCAGCCTGTTTCTTCGTAAAGCGATTGTTCCGGATGATAAAGCCAGGCGCTTGCTCAATAACAGGGGACAGCTCCGATTGGTGGTCATTTGCCTGGTTTTCCAATTGGGCTTTCTCATAATTATAAATGACGGACGCTATCATAATGATATTCCTCAAACCTGGTTTTCTTCATTGTACCTGGGAGCCTGTATCATCAGTAAACTTTGCCTGATGTTTGTTTTCAGCCATACATCAAGGGCGACCGAGCTGATTGAGTATGAGCTGCATACCAGAATTTTGCAGGAACAGCTTTCACGTCAAATGAGGCATTACCAGTCATATTGCAGATTTACGGAAAGCTATCGCGCTTTTCGCCATGACTACGAGAATATGATGACTTCCGTAAAAACACTGCTGCGAAATCAGGAATATGATAAGGCCGTGCGGATGCTGGACGAGATCCATGACACGATGCAGCGTGACGTGCTGGCCCAGAAGACCTATTCCGACAATGTCATTCTGGACGCCATCCTGCAAGACGCAGCCAACAGTTGTGAAGAGAAGGGCATCAGATTTTCCGCCGTCGCACATCTCCCGGATAATATCATGACGGAGCTGGATATTGTCCGGGTTTTTTCAAATATATTGGATAATGCCATCGAAGCCTGCAATAAGCTGTCCGGCGCGGACAGGTTCATCGAAATAACCAGCGACTCAAACGGGGATTGGATCAACATTGAAATCTCCAACTCATTCAACGGCGAGCTGAAAATGGTGAACGATATGCCTGAAACAACCAAGGAAGACAAGGACTTGCACGGCCTCGGACTGCGCACCGTAACCGAGGTTATCGAAGGCCTCGGGGGATTGGTGCTCATCGAGCCGGATCAGGCGGGGAAAATCTTCCGGACGAGACTCTGCATCCCTAAAGAGGCGTAGTGGAACTGTAATCAGTTTATCCCGAGTGAAGTCGGAGATAAGAAAGCTTTGGCCGAACATCGGCCAGGCCGGGGCATAGTACAGTCATGCGGATTTATCCGTATGGCTTTTTTATTTTCTGGTTTTCAATATATGCGCCGAGGCTTATTCGACGAATAACAGTCATTCGGAACACAAAAGCGCGTATTGGGTGCAACGGCACCCAACAATCATTATGTATTCAATATAATTCAAGCGCGTCATTCATTAATAAAGCGGATTATGGGTTCTTAATATATAGGAGATACATGGAAACAAAAGGAGCATCCTTGAATACTAAAGAGAAAAAAGCATTTTATATACCTGTCAAATTGAAGTTTATGCTTAGTCACTTGTTTGCTTTTTTATGGACGGGACTGTCTGTTTATTTATCCATCCCGTGGGTGAATGATCTGTCGGAAATCGTGACTTTGCCTTTGGCATTACTTATCATCACGGGAATTGCTTACATACCCGGTTATATGAATGCCTTTTTAGTGGTCAGTCTGATTTTTGACAGACAGCCGGCTTTTAAGAATGAATACCCGACAAAGGACATCTCGATTCTTATCGCGGCCAGAAACGAAGCCGGGAATATCGGAAATACGTTGTCCTATATCGCAAAACAGGATTATAACGGTCATCTTAAAGTGTTTGTGATTGATAACGGATCGAGTGATGACACTTCTCTTGTTGCCGAAACGTCCGGGGAAAAGCTGGGTTTGGATATTGCTGTGCTCCGCGAAGAGAACCCGGGTAAGTTCAACGCTTTGAATACCGGCCTGAAACATGTGACCACTGATCTTGTGATCACATTGGACGCGGACACACTGCTGCATAAATCCGCAGTGAGATATCTGGTCGCACGGATCGAAAGCGCGCCAACGGACGTCTGTGCCGTCGCCGGCTCGGTGCTTGTCCGCAACAGCCGCGAAAACGTCATTACAAGAATGCAGGAATGGGATTACTTTCTTGGTATAGCTTCCATAAAAAGGCTGCAGGGATTATATCAGGGAACATTGGTTGCTCAGGGAGCTTACAGCGTGTACAAGACGGATTGTGTTCGGGAAATCGGCGGGTGGCCCGACGCGATAGGTGAAGATATCGTGCTGACATGGAACCTGTTGAAGCATAATTGGAGAACATATTTTGAGCCGTTGGCCGTTGCTTTTACCAGTGTTCCGGACAAGATTCGCGTCTTTGCAAGGCAGCGGTCCCGCTGGGCGCGCGGAATGATTGAAGCTTTGAAAATAACCAAGCCATGGCAGCAGCCTAAGATCTATACGAAATGCCTGACAGGCATCAACCTGCTGATGCCTTACCTGGACCTGTCATACACTTTCTTTTGGCTGCCCGGGCTTATTCTGGCATTCTTCGGCTTTTTCTGGATCGTCGGGCCCTTTACTTTACTGGTTTTGCCGCTCACAGTTCTAGGCTATTCCGTTTTATACAAATATCAGAAATATGTGTTCAGAAAACTGAACCTGAGAGTCAGAAGAAATTCGTCAGGCTTCTTGCTGTTTCTGCTGTGTTATCAAATGATTATGTCCCCTGTCTCGGTATGGGGGTATGCGCAGGAGGCCTTCAGGCTCAAAAGGGTGTGGAAGTGATAACGGCCTGAGGCGCTCGCTTTGTCCTGCGCAAAAGATATTCCGCCACGCGCATCGGTTTTTTACTGGCAGAAAGGAAAACAGGGGGAACAGATGATTAACCGCTGGAGTAAATCAAGTGTGCTTTGGATGATCCAGATTCTCATGGTAATATGCGTCGCTGGTATTGTGTGCTCCGCCTGTTTCATCTTTGCAGACAATCGTGATTATGCAAGAAGTGACATAGCCTATAAGCTACTTCGCACATTCGCGGAAGCATCAGGCAACTCTGCAGAGAAAAGCAATGCGTTTTTGTATATAACAGCTGATGCTTCGTCGGCAGAAGATCAAAAGAAATATACGGATGAAATAGATTTTGCGTATCTGAAGGGCATCAATCCGGATGTGGTTGGATGGATTATCGCCGGAGACACAGGAATCAATTATCCTGTGGCGCAGGGGAGCGACAACGAATTTTACCTTCACCATCTGTTCACCGGCGAAGAGAATAAGCTGGGTTCCATATTCATGGATTACCGCAATAAAAGTGATTTCACGGATAAAAACACGGTCATATACGGACACAATATGAAAGTTGGCTCGATGTTCGCTCCTTTGTTGAATTACAAAGACCAGCAATATTACGACAACTACCCAAGCATCCGGCTCTATACCATCTTCGGCGATTTTGCGGTTGAGCTTTTTGCGGGAATTGTTGTCGACGGAGATTATGAGTCTGTTCGTTTTAATTTCAAAGATGATGATCTTCAGGATTATGTGAATTTAGTCAGAAGCAGATCAACTTTTACATCCGGCACAATTGTAAACGCGGATGATCGGATCGTCACTTTATGTACTTGCACATATGAGTTCGATAACGAGGGATATATGCTTTTCGGGGTGCTAAAACCCATACAATCTGCGCCTGGCTTTAATGACATCGACTTGGATTGAATTAGCAAAGATTAATAGCGTTATAAAGTAATTCAGGATTTATAAGCTAGCTTGTAATGAGCTAGCTATTTTGATATGCTTATAGTGAAAGCAATTATTGGCAGCCGGATAACCCAAATTGCTGTTCTTTGCACAATATATCGTAAAATATCCTGTTGCGGCCAAGTCGAAATGGTATTGCGATTTACTTGATTATATCGAAAATTATCGAACGGACGCCGGAACATACTTATTCCCTGCAGGTTGGCTTAAAGAATCTGCAGGATATGCGGTGCAGGGACATCATAAGTCGTTCGGCGAAAACCGCAGAAAGAAAAACTGGCGTGAGATCGAGTCGACGTTCTGCGTTCTGTTGCTTCAGCAAAACTGAGGGAAGAGGAAAGACCTTGCCCCCGTGTCCCGCTTGTGCCGGGAAAAGGTAATAAAGCATATATGTAATTTCCGATCAACACTTCCGCGTAGTTTTTGAGAAATGAGGTGCGACATGAATTTATACGACAGAGTCAGCACGGGGTTGGAGGGTTTTGATCAGGTAATAGATCACTTGCGATTCGGGGATAACGTGGTATGGCAAGTGGATTCCGTTTCAGGCTACAAGAAAATGGTCGATCATTTTGCAGAAAGCGCAAAAAAGGATAACATGAAGCTGATTTATGTCCGTTTTGCCAATCACGAACCTATATTGGACGCCGGTGATGGAATAAAGATATGTCATATTGATGCAAGAAAAGGCTTTGAAAGCTTTACTACCGAAATACACAATCTTATCAAGGAAGAGGGCAAAAGGGTTTTTTATGTTTTTGACTGCCTCACCGATTTGCTGAAATATTGGCATTCGGATTTGATGACCGGCAACTTCTTCAAGGCTACCTGTCCGTATTTGTATGAGTTGGACACGATCGCGTATTTTGCAATCAAGCGGAATTTTCATACTTATAACACCATCGCCGGTATTCGTGAAACTACCCAGCTTCTCCTGGACCTTTATCAAATCAATGATAAAATATATATCCATCCTCTAAAGGTATGGCAGCGCTATTCGCCCACCATGTTTTTTCCGCATCTGATCCAAGGTCAGGAAGCCCTGTGCATAACATCCAGTTCCGACGCATCCGAGCTTTTCAACAGCATAAATCGCGGGGAAATAAGGCTGGACCATTGGAATACCGTTTTCAGCAAAGCGAAAAGGATGCTGAGCTTTCCCCGCAGGCAGCAGGAAGCGGTAAAGAAGCGTCTCATGCACATGCTTATCGGCAGCGATTCGCGCATGTTTCAGTTGTGCGACCGGTATTTCACCCTTAAAGATATACTCGACATTGCATCCAGGGAAATCGGCACCGGCTTTATCGGCGGCAAGAGCGTCGGCATGCTCCTGGCAAGAAAAATACTGGAGACCGAGGGGGGCGATCTTTTTTCGCGTTACCTCGAGCCTCACGATTCGTTTTATATCGGCTCCGATGTTTTTTACACATATATCGTCCAAAACGGCTGGTGGATGCTCCGGTCCATGCAGAAGACGCCCGACGGTTATTATAAGTATGCCGCGGAGCTTAAGGAAAAGCTTTTACACGGGTCCTTCCCGAAGGATATTCAGGAGCAATTCGTTCAAATGCTGGAGTACTTCGGCCAGTCTCCAATTGTCATACGTTCCAGCTCCCTGCTTGAAGACAACTTCGGAAACGCGTTTGCCGGCAAATATGAGAGTGTTTTCTGCGTGAATCAGGGAACTCCCCAGGAACGTTATGAGGCATTTGAACAGGCTGTGCGCACCGTTTATGCAAGCACCATGAACGAAGACGCGCTGAACTATCGAATGAACCGGGGACTGGCGCGGCAGGACGAGCAAATGGCGATACTGGTGCAGCGGGTATCGGGAGACCGGTACGGCGACTTCTTTTTCCCGCATGCCGCGGGCGTAGGGAATTCCACAAACCTTTATGTTTGGGATGAAAGCATCGACATGAATGCGGGGATGCTCCGTCTTGTATTCGGGTTGGGAACCAGAGCGGTGGATCGGACCGACGGAGATTATGTGAAGGTGGTATGCCTGGACGACCCGCTTCGGATACCTCCGATGGATCATGAAGACCGGAAGAAGTTTTCACAGCATCGGCTGGATCTTCTTTCGTTTACGGAAAATGCTCTGGAAAGCAGGGATCTGGACGATGTTTTATCCCTTCCTTTAAAAGCGGACAAAAACTTGTTCATAAGCCCCGACTATGCTGCCGAAGCCCGCATGCGCGAATTGGGATATAAAGACCGAAAGACGCCGTATCTTCTGGATTTCAAAAAGCTTTTCACTGATACGAAGTTTGCCGACATTATGAGAGAAATGCTTGCCACGCTGTCAAAAGCATACGATTATCCGGTGGACATTGAGTTTACGGCAAACTTCAAAAAGGATAACGGATTTAAAATAAATCTCCTGCAATGCCGTCCGCTGCAAACCAAAGGCCTGGGCAGGACGGTAAAGATACCTGAGATAAAAGATGCAAAGGATTGCTTCTTCTCATGCAAAGGCAGCTTCATGGGAGGAAACGTACGCCTGCCCATCGATTATGTTATATTTATCAACGCCGGCGCATACCTGAAACTGAGCGAACAGGGGAAATATGAAGCGGCCAGGCGGATAGGCCTGATCAACAGGGAAATGAAGGGGAAAAACGCCATGCTGGTGGGCCCGGGCAGGTGGGGGAGCACCACGCCGTCCCTTGGGGTTCCGGTGCACTTTACGGAATTATGCAATATGAAGGTGATTTGCGAATATTCTTCAAGAAAAGAAGGTTTTATGCCTGAACTGTCCTACGGCAGCCATTTCTTTCAGGATATCGTAGAATCGGAGATCTTTTATGTGGCTATATTTGACGGTTACCAGGATGTTATTTTCAATCCCGACCGTATTTTGCGGGAAGAGAATCTGCTTTCCTCCTTCCTGCCCGACGGCGAGCGGTTTAAAGATGTGATCCATATTGCGAACACGGGCGGTATGGAGATATATTCCGATATTGTCACGCAAAAGCTACTGTGCAGATAAAACAGCGGCATGCTGTATGATTTAGAAGTAAAGAAGACGAGCGGCGCACCATTATCCGTTGTATCATCGGCCGGAGAAACAGAAGACTCGGAAAGCAATTTTTATTGCTTGAGGTGATCTGAAATGTCTCTTTACTTGTTGCGAAAAATGATTTGCAAACTGCCCGGAGTTGTTATCAAACCGGTTCCAAAGCCCGAGCCTGCTTATGATAAATGCCGATTCCATTAATTTAATTATTCGCCGCCCAAGACTCTCAAATACAAAGAGATAATCTGTCTGCTTGACGAAATAAGAAAGGGGAGTAAGGATCATGGCTTATACGCAGGAGAGAATACAGGAGATAGTCGCAAATCAGAGGAAGTTTTTCCGTTCCGGAGCGACTCTTGATGTCAAATGGAGACTGCAGCAGCTGAAAAAGCTGAAGGCGGCCGTTATTGCACGCGAGGAAGAACTCGAAAAAGCGTTGTACGAAGATTTGGGACGCAGTAAAGTTGAGGCATACTTGTGCGATATCGGTCCCGTAATAGTGGAGATTAACGAAGCCCTGCGCGGCCTGAAAAAATGGGCAAAGCCTGAGAGGCATTACAGTGGTCTGATGTGCTTCCCGAGCATTTGGACCAGGGTATATAAACAGCCCTACGGAGTTTCGTTGATAATAAGCCCGTTTAATTTCCCGATCTATCTGACGCTTGGCGTATTGACGGCGAGCATTGCGGGAGGCAATACCGCGGTGATTAAAACAAGCTCAAAATCGGCGGCGAGCACCAAAGCCCTGCAGAAACTGATCGCGGATACGTTTCCCGAAGAATATGTCACGGTGATCGACGGCGGACACGATGTGGCCGACATGTGTCTTTCCCAGAGATTCGATAAAATATTTTACACAGGGTCCCCGGCTGTGGGCAAGCATGTGCTCGCCCAGGCGGCAAACAACCTGACGCCTGTGGCGCTGGAGCTCGGCGGGGAAAACGGCAACTGGTGCATTGTCAGAAAAGATGCGGACATAAAGGATGCCGCGCGTAAAATCGCGTTTTTCAAGCTGTGCAACGCAGGGCAGATCTGCATTAATATCAATCAGGTTGCGGTGGCCGAAGAGATAGCCGATTCCTTCAGCAAAGCATTGAAGAGCGAATTCATAAGGCAAATCGGTGAAAAGCCCGAAGAAAACGAAGAATACCCGAAGCTAATCAACGATGCGGCTTATGACAAATGCCGGAAGCTTGCGGACGAGTACAAAGACAGGATAATTTTCGGAGGAACGGGCAGCAGGGAAACAAGACGGTTCGCCCCGACCATGATTTATCCCGTAAAAATTGACGAGGATATAGTTAAGCACGAGCTGTTTTGCCCGCTTCTGCCGATTGTGCCCTTCAGGGACGAAGAAGCCGACAGCCTGATGGAGATCATCGCCGACAGGGAACATCCTCTCGCCATGTATGTCTTCACAAAAGATATGAAATGGGCGAGGAAAGTTATGTCAACCCAGCAATACGGCGGGGGATGCATAAATGAGGTTTGTATTCACTTAATGGTAAAAGGAGTGCCGTTCAACGGGGTGGGACACTCGGGAATGGGCGCGTACCACGGAGAGTGGGGCTTCAGGGAATTCACGCACCCTACCACGGTATTGAAAGGCGGAACGCGTTTCAACCTGCCATTACGGGAGCACCCATACACCGGGAAACACGAAAAGACTAAAATGTCCCTGCTGAGAAAGTTTGAAAGATAATGCGGATAAAGATTGCCGTGAACGGTGAATTAACTTGGGACTTAGGTTCCGTTTTACTGCTGCGCCTGGTCAAACATCAGGTCGGCGCGGACCGCCGTTAAGAGCGGATTCGCTCCGGCATGGGTGGAGATGACGGTGACACCGCTGAAGATTATAACCGAACTGAATAAATAGAACTAAAAACAGAGGAAGGCCATGGTGAGAGATATGAATGAAACTATAAAAGTACAGCTTGCGCATCGCACGATCAGGGAGTTTACGGATCGTCAGATACCCAAGGAGGTTTTCGAACTGTTAATGGAAGTCGCAAGACGGACGGCGACATCTACCGGAATGCAGGCATGTTCCATTATTCGCGTCACGGATACGAAAATAAAAAAAGAGATTGCAGGAATCTGTAAGCAGGATTATGTGGCAAGAGCCCCCGAACTTCTCATTTTTATAGCGGATCAATTCAGAAACAAACAGATTGCAAAAGAGAAGGATTGCCACGAAGAAACCGCGAAAGATATGGACCGTTTTTTTGCGGCGTTCACCGACGCATGCTTGATGGCTCAGAATGTTGTAACTGCGGCTGAGTCCATAGGGTTGGGCACAGTTTACCTGGGAAGCATCCTCAATGATTCAGAGAAAATCTGCGAACTGCTTAAACTGCCGGATTTGACATTCCCGGTCATTGGTCTTGGCTTGGGATATCCAAATCAGAATCCGCAGCTAAAACCAAGAATGGATATGCGGCTTAGGGTTTTTGAAAACACATATAAAGCCTTTGAGAGTTATCTTGGCGAAATCAGAGAATACGACAAGGAAATACGCGCTTATTACGACTTAAGAGATCCAAGCAAACCCGTTGACAGCTTCAGCGATCAGGTGGTCGCCAGACTGAAACAGCGCAATCCAAAACGCCAGGAAATACTGAACGTTGTCCGCAAACAAGGCTTTGAACTAATGGTAAAATAAGCGGAAGTTACATCCTCAGCCATTTTGTAAATCCGGATTTAGGAATGGAACAAGGATCAGTCATGAGTTTTTAGGGCTGAGTTATGTCTTTCCGGCACCCGATATTGAGAAGGCATAGCAGGTTAAAAAAGGAGCCGCTGCATATGATCGGCAAAAATGCGATACGCGTTATATATGGAGATAATCCAAAACAGATGGTAACGGAACTGCTTGAGGTTATGAAGCCCGAGGAAGAAATAGATAAAAACGCGCTTGTCGGGATTAAGCCGAATCTCGTTGTGGCGAAACCTTCGAGCTTGCCCGCCCAAAGCAAAGGATATTGTGGAGTATCTGGAAAGCCTTATTTAGGTTGGGGATATAGAAATGAAGATATACATTATCGGTTCGGTTGCAAGCGGCAAAACAACATTGGCAAAACGCACAGAAATGATTGATATACCTTATAAATCGCTTGACGAAGTGGTATACGAACCGGATAAGTCAAGTGTTTGGGGCAATAAAAAACGGCCCGCAGAGGAACGGGACAGGATGTTCAACCGGATCGTGCAGCAGGAAAACTGGATTGTAGAGGATGTCGGAAGGCCATGCTTTTCAGAAGGACTGAAGCAGGCGGATATGATAATATTGCTTGAAATTCCTCTCCGTATACGAAAGCGCCGGATTGCTCTTCGATGGATAAAACAGCGCTTGGGTATTGAAAAGTCATTATATGCGCCGAGGTACGAAATGCTGAAATGCATGCTCGGATGGGCAAAGGGTTATGATGCCGGAAAAGACGAACTGTTTGAGAGGCTTATACCATATGGGGATAAACTGGTTGTTTTGCAAAATCAGAAAGAAACCGATGATTTTATCCGGAGTTTACAGGGCGCAGGAACCGTGAAAATGAGTATTGTTAATTAGTTTATACAGTAGTAGAATTATGAAGCCGGTTCCTGATGAAAGAAACATTAAAAGTAAAAACCAGATTACTTAATTGGTATGCTGAAAATTGAGCGTGTAATTATTATGCAGACGATCAAAAAGTTATTGGCTATAAATTCTTGAATAACAAAACAGATTATTAAAAAAGGGATAAGACTTAATGAAATCAATTCTAAATCATATAAAAAAAGAAGTTGTGCTGTGCGTATCTTTGATATTGGCTCTTGTGTCTATATTATTTGTACCATTGGACAGTAAATATATCAGTTATATTGATTTTCATACTTTAGTTATTTTGCTCAGTCTGATGATCATTATGGCAGGACTGCGAAGCCTCGGCATATTTTCGATGATTGGGAGCCGGATGCTGGAAAAGACGCGCAATGCTAGAAGCCTGGCAATGGTCCTTGTGATGCTGTGCTTTGGATTCAGCATGCTTATTACAAACGATGTCGCACTTATCGCTTTTGTTCCGTTCACCATTGATGTGCTTGTGATGGCCGGTCTGGAGAATTATCTGATCAGGATCATTGTCCTGCAGACCATTGCCGCCAATCTGGGCAGCATGCTTACACCAATAGGCAATCCGCAGAACTTATATATGTTTTCTTTAAGCGGAATGAGTCTTGGCGATTTCATTTCGCTTATGCTGCCATATACTCTGCTTTCATTCATCGGGCTGATGGCCGCTTGCGTATTACTGATCGACAGGAAAACCGTTGTGGTGAAGGTGGAATCGGAGAGTGCACTTACGGTAACGGGAAAAAGGAATGCCGTTGTTTATCTTTTTCTCTTCCTTTTTGCCCTGACAAGCGTAGCTCATATAGTTTCAGTCTATATAGCTGGAGCGGTAACTCTGGCTGTGGTTTTCCTGATGGATCGCCGGATACTGCGCAAGCCCGATTACGCTTTATTGCTTACTTTCGTCTTATTATTTGTATTTATCGGCAATATGAAGCGAATACCGGAAATCAGCCTTTGGCTGCGCGGGATTATACATGGTCGCGAACTGCTTACATCGGTGTTTGCAAGCCAGGTCATCAGCAACGTTCCCGCTGCCATACTCCTTTCCGGCTTTACAGACAACATATCGGCGCTGATTGTAGGTACCAACCTGGGCGGCCTTGGGACAATCATAGCCTCGATGGCAAGTCTGATTTCATTCAAATATTACGGCACGACGACAGGCAAGCGGAATCCGGCTTATCTTGGAGTGTTTACTTTACTCAATCTCATTTTCCTTGCAGTGCTACTGCCTTTATATTTTATATTGTCTTAAATAAAACGGTTAATTTAAATCGTAAATTCGGAGTGATATTTTGATTACTATTCGTATAATGACAATCGGGGATTACAATGCGGCATATAATTTACAGACACAAATACAGTTATAGTCTCAAGTAGTGGTGTAAAAATCGTGTAGAATAATTGACAAAAACCACGATATGATTTCTACTTTAACTAAGAAACCAAAAAAAGAAAAAGTAGAGGAGGTCATATCGTGGTTC
>Ga0134099_1000134_pt1 | contig 95956 bp, 88 predicted proteins | sample 10_taG_2_FD_105482 | JGI IMG/M metagenome (GOLD analysis project Ga0134099, IMG submission 105482) | Switchgrass degrading microbial communities from high solid loading bioreactors in New Hampshire, USA - 10_41_5_180_A2 metaG | ecosystem: Engineered > Bioreactor > Semi-continuous > Anaerobic >...
AATGGTGAAAGCTACAGGTTTAAGCAGGCTCTTTCCAAGCAGGCAAATAATGACTGATTTTTTATGAAATGGTGGCCTAATTTTACCCCGGTAAGTGGCCTAAATTTTGATTGACATTAACAGTAAATAAACGGATAATTGGAAGAGAATAACAAGCCAGTATTCTCAAGGGTTTGAGGGCTGTCTATAAAAGGACTTTATTTGAAAAGGGAAAGAAGTTTGTTTGAGGTGCATAATGATTAAACAGAGCCAATAAAATATTTGCATGCAACCATAGGGAGAGGTATAAAGAGTGCCTTGAAACTATGGTTTTTTTATTAACATTTTTAAGCAAAATCTATATATAAAAATAAAACTTGTTTACTTGAAATTTTATGTATGATAAGATATTGGTGGTTATGGCAACAAAAATTTGTTGCAGCTGGGGAAACGATGATGAAGAGGTTTTGCTTGAAAACAGTGTCTAAAAGACTGATAATTGACATTATGATTTTGAATATGCATGGAAACGTGTGCTGGATCCCTCAAGGGATTCAGCTGTTGTATTTATGATGTATTTTTTTCAAAATGGAGAGATATCCAATAAAAACAACGCAAAAAGTTGATGTGGGTATAAGAGTACTGAATGACCATACTCTTGAGGTAACTTTGAAAAATCTTACTCTTTAAGAGGATAAAAAAAGAGGATAAAAATTATGCTGCCGGACATCAGGCGGCGGGAATTATTTTAACTGAGGGGTGTTTAATTATGGATTCTAATGAAATTTACAGTGAAATAATTAAAAACAATTTAAAAAGAGAAAAGATATTATCAAAATATGCTTGTAAGAGCATCATGGGGGTTCGCCGGCATCCGGAACGGGAGGAAATAGAGGACAGGATTAATATCAGACCTGCTTTTTTCCACGATACCGACAGGATAATACATTCTCTTGCCTATACAAGATATATTGACAAAACGCAGGCATTTTTCCTTTTCGAAAACGACCATATTACCCACAGGGTTCTGCATGTTCAATTTGTTTCAAAGATAGCAAGGGTTATTGGAAGGTGTTTGAGTCTGAATGAGGATTTGATTGAGGCAATTGCGCTTGGGCATGACTTGGGACATGTACCATACGGGCATGACGGTGAGAATTATTTGAATGAAATCATTAATAAAAAAGAGAACCTGTATTTTAACCATAATGCTCAAAGCGTGAGGTTTTTGATGGAGTTGGAAAACGGAGCACGGGGATTGAACCTGACATTGCAGGTACTTGACGGTATCCTCTGCCACAACGGTGAAATTCTCGAAAAGGAATATGCGCCGGAAACGAACAAAAATTGGGATAAATTTTTGGAGGATTATGAAAAGTGCTGGACGGAAAAAGACTACAGCAAAAAGCTGCGGCCAATGACGCTGGAGGGCTGTCTGGTACGGATATGCGATATAATTGCATATATAGGAAGGGATATTGAGGATGCAATAACAGTAAAGCTTATAAAGAGGGAGGATATTCCGGGTGAAGTTGTAAGGGTGCTGGGAAATACCAATCGGGATATTATTAACAACCTTGCAAAAGATATAATAGAAAATAGTTATAACAGGCCGTATATTATGTTTTCCAAAGATAAGTACAATGCTTTGAAACTGCTTCTTGATTTTAACTATAAGTATATTTATAAAAATCCTGTAAAAATGACTGAGAATGAGAAAATAAAGAGAATGTTCAGAGAACTGTTTGAGTTGTATTTGAAGGATTTGGAAACGGAAAATAAAGAATCCTCCATATATGAGTGGTTTTTAGATAATATGAGTGAAGAGTATTTGCGTAGCAACAGCAAGCCAAGAATTGTGCTTGACTATATTGCAGGAATGACAGACGACTTTTTTAACAATGAGTTTAAGAGATATGTGCTTCCGAAAAGTTATGGGTATTGCATGGAACAGTGACGATTTCTGCAAAATGCAACAAAAGGCAAATAAATCGAAAGGAATGAGTTTAGATGCAGGATGGCAAATTAGAATTTGAATGCGTTGGTTTAACGAACAACGGAAAATTTCCATTACAGCATACCGGCAGAGGGGAAGACAAATCACCGGAATTTAATTTAAAGAGTAGTGCAGGAAAAAGACATTTGCTGAAAGCTATTGAACCCCATATTATCCAGCGAGGAGAAATTGTAGGTGTTTTTGAATAATTGTTTTTTTATCACGGAACCATGACCAGAAGGTGTCAAGGATTACCTTCGGCAATGATTTTTTGTGTAATTATATGCAGAGTTATTTTTAACATATCTGAATTTATTTTACGAATTAATATCTGGCAATTGAAATTGGGAGGAATAAAAAATGAATAAACTGTGCAAAAGTTGTTTGGTGCTTCTATTGACAGCGATAATGCTTTTTTTGGCAGGATGTAATACGAAGGAAAACGGTCAAATTCCCTCTCCGCAAAACACACAGGAAAGCAAGGCTGAGGAAAAGCAGAGTGAAACTTCCGGAATGACCAAAGGTGTTGCATCAATTGAATTTATCCCCGATCCTGATGGATATTACGGAAATGAAGTAAAACCTATAACTATTACAGACAAAAAAATGATACGTGATATTATGTTTATGATAGACAAAAGCAAACCACTTGAGGATGAATCTAAAATAAGCAAAATGAGAGCAACTGCTTACAAAAATAATAAATTGATTATTACCAAAACAAACGGCGACAAAAAGGAGATTACTTTTGCATACGATACACTTTATGAAATAGGATACATAGAAGACGAAGGAACAAAGTTTGAGGCTGACTATAGTTTTTTCAGATATATGGCTGATTTGAACGAGTATACAAATCCTGATACAAATGTGGAAAGACAGATAGTGAAACTGTTTGGCGGGTATACATGGACGGTTGACTATAGAATAAATACTTTAAAGGAGAAATTGCCGGATGATCTAAAACATAGAGCGGGAGAATATCCCGAAAAGATATACTGGGCTTATGTCAATGAACTGTCCAAGGGAATAGGTCTTGACTTTTCCGAGTATCTTGGGAAAGAAGTGGAAGTAGAGATTTACCGGCTTAGAGATCCTCTTCCTAATTATATGAAGCCGAGAATAAATGCCAGAGGTATTGTTGTTAAATATGATAATGAAATCATAGGTGCATACATTGATGCCGGAAGGCAGGATTTTATGGCCTGCGCTCTCAATAGAAAGAGATTGAAAGATATTGCGGGCAAGGAATGGAATGAATGGATTGAAGATTATATTGATTTTGAGGATGAATTGGAAATAAGGCTGTCCAAAATGCAACCGGAGGATATTGTCAGAGAGTATTTCAAAGCGGTGGATGAACGTGACGAGAAAATAATACGGGCATGTACGACCAGGGAAAATCAATTGAAATATTTATCAATTCAAAGGAAGAGGATGGGGTGAAAGTCTGCAATAAAATTTTTATTTATAATTCTCCGCAATCCTGTAATACAATTTTTAGGAAATTATGAATAGAGAAGTCGGGATTGCTAAAACATGTGGTACTGCCTACCTTAAAGCAATCGGATTCTAATTTGCTGGCTCGTATTTGTTCTGCCCTCCTGATTGCGTTTTTTACATCTTCAAGAGTAATTTGTCTTAGTATTCTTTCGAGATTAGCTTTTTCTTTAATATCAGCTTCCTGACTCAATCCGTAGATTCTGCGTACATCGGCAACATAAGCATCATTTGTGGTAACGGGTCTGTTGAAATCCTCCTTATGGAGAATAAACCATAAATCTATATTTACATTACTGTATGCATGATAAACATTTTGTCCGTTCTTTCTTCGGTTTTTTCGATTAAGCTGATCACAAATTACTATATTTTGATGAAACTGACGGTCCTTAAAATCATAGTCAAACAGAGCGGCACTATCATACTCTGTATAGTTTTTCTTCAGTTTTTCAGGCGAACCGACTGTTGTGTTAAAAGTAACAACACGCTCTAGAAACTTTTTCAGTAATAAAGCTACATGTTTTAAATACATTTCTTCTTGTTGTCCATCACAAACACAAAAGTACGTTTTACGATACACTATACATCCTCCTTTGCTTTTTTGGTGAAAAGCTTGGAGAAATCGATGTACGGAAGTGAACTGTATTTTCCTTTAAAATAATTAATCAGATAATTTTGGTCATTTCTGACATCAGCGGAGCCGAAATCAGCCAATGAATAAATAGTACTTTCAAAAGTATCTTTGTCCTTTTCAACAAATATAATCTGATCACGTCGAAATATTTTGTTACTAAGATAAATAGGATTATGTGTGGTAAAAATAAGCTGAGCTCCTTTTTTATTTATCGATTGATCGTTGAAAAGAGCAATTATACCTTTGACCAATTCAGGATGAATTGCAGCGTCGAATTCATCCAGCACGAATACGCCTCCCTCCATGAACAAGCCTTCAAAGGGAATGGCAAAATCCAAAAGCTTCAAAGTTCCCCTGGATTCCATCAATTCTGCAGGAATTATCACATTGTGCTTACCAACTTTATATATTGAAACAAGCTGGATATCGCCAGAATGCTGGTCATCTGATTTTTGAGATTTAAACAGGATTCGCTGAGGTCCAAAATCCGCACTTTTTACAAAAACGTCAATTGTCTCGTTCCATGCCAAAAAATCTTTATCCGGTATTTCTTCTGTATATGTAAAGCTCATTTTTTTTAGACTAAAATCGCTTATTACAAGCAGCTTGTTTTTGAAAAAATCAATTATTTTATCGGCAATTTCGTTGCTGACAATGGTCTTAAAAGCATGTGTCAAAAACAGCTGTGTCGGGTCAAGATTTTTATTGATTTTATTCTCGAATTCTTTCAATAAATTTTCGTTATACTGTATAAGAGAAAGTATTCTCTTATCCTTATTGATGGTAATTCGCTGGAGATCTCGTTCAAAAATTTGCATCATTTTATTATTGTGATTTATCCACAGCATTTCCGATACAATTCGACGATTTCCTTTTTCAAATGATTTGGTCATGACTTCAAAAGAGTAAAGAAAATGTACTCCTTGGTTTATGAACTCAATTTCAAACAACATCGGACTTTGTTCAATGCTGTGGACAAAAGGATATAATTCAAAATTATTCAAATATGGGTGTGAAGTTCCAACAGAACCTAATAAAACAATTTCCCGCATTAGTGCCAGGGACATGATAATGTTTGATTTTCCGCTGGCGTTTGCGCCATATATGACAGCAGAAGGAAGAATACGCAGTCCGTTTTCGCGGATAAGGTTTTCATCTAAAGTGCGCTGTCTTCCTGCTTTCATACTAAGTTCACTTTTGCCTTTGAAGGAACGAAAGTTTTGAAATACATATTTTATAAGCATAATATATCACCCTTAAAAAATTGCTGTAATTCCGTAATTCATTATTTATATTATAACCGATTTCTGGATATAATACAATGCAATTGAGAAAAAATCTCAAAATTTTAGTAGGAGTTGTTTGTATAAATTCAAGATATTTTAAAAGATTTATAAAAAGATATAGCTACCATTATTTATATAAAATGTAAAATTACAGGAGTACTATTGGTGCAAAAGGAGTAAATAGGGTAGACGGGAAACATTGGAGGTTATAAATTTTCTCAAATAGTTATTTAAATAAAACAAACAAAATACGATTTCAATTAAAAAAATTAATTTTAATATTAATAATATTTATCAAAAGATTGACAATACTAAATATATGTATTAATATAATAAATGTACGGTAGAAAATTAATGATGAAGTAAAACAGGTTCCACATCAATAAAATAAGGAGTGATGATATGGGTAGGGAAGCACTTGGAAAATGCCCGGTTTGCAACAACGAAACCACGATAACAAGAATTACCTGCGAAAAATGCAATACAACAATAGAGGGACGTTTTGATTTGTGCAAGTTTTGCAGACTGACGCCGGAGCAGAAGTTGTTTGTGGATGTGTTTATCAAGTGCAGAGGCAACATCAAGGAAGTGGAAAAAGAACTGGGGGTTTCGTATCCCACGGTTAAAAATAAACTTGAAGATGTGGCAAATGCATTAGGACATAAGTCGGAAGAAGCACCTGTTGAGGAAACAAACAGAAAGGAAATTCTCGATAAATTGTACGAAGGAGAAATATCCGTAGATGAGGCACTGGAATTGCTAAAAGGCTGACAGTTCAAAGTGCCTGGTGTGCAAGCCCGATTTGAAATTGAGTGATAAATGCAAGGCTTGGAAAAAAGGACGAAATCAATGTTTGTAAGCTGAAAATATCAGCTTGGGACGAAGAGGAGGCGGTATGCATTATGTCAATTAGTGAAGAAAGAATGTTTATACTTAAAATGCTGGAGGAAGGGAAAATTACAAGCGAGGAAGCGGCAAGACTTTTGGAGGCTATTGACCCTGATAAGGGAACGGCTGACAGTGGCAGTGGTTTTAAGGCCCAGCAAAGAAAAACCAATTTTGCCGATGAGGTATCCAAAGTAAGGGATAAGCTTAATGAATGGAAAAAAGAGTTCAAGAAGAATTACAACCAGAAAGACTTTGAAAGAGCGGTGGATGAATTCAGTTCCAAGGTGGAAAAGCTGGGTAAAAACCTTGCTTATACCACTATAGGTGTGGCTGACAAACTTGTGGATTTTATAAGCAGCTTTGTGGAAACAAATTCTTTTAACGTGTTTGGAAAGTACAAGGCAACAAACAGGGTTTTTGAAGTGCCTGATGTGAATGAAGACACGGAACTTAATATTGAGGCGATAAACGGGCACATTCTTGTTAAAAAACATATGGAAAATAAAGTTATAATCAGGACCACGGTAAAGAGCCCTGCTGACAATGCTGATGAAATCCTTGATTTTAGCCGGGAAGAGAACAAGGTGACTTTAAAGTGCAATAAAATCGGCAACATCAGCGTATCCCATGAAATATTCCTTCCGTCCGTTAAGGTTAAGAACATCAGCCTGGTTACCAAAAACGGCAAGGTATATGTGGAGGATTCAATATCTGAGAATTTTGAAGCGGTTACCAGCAACAGCAATGTTGACTTGATGGGCGTTAACGGCGACAAAATTAATGTTTCCAACAAAAACGGGCGAATTAACTTCGGTTATATTATCGGCAAGGACATTAATATTGACGCCGTAAACTCCGTTATAGAGATTAGACAGATAAAAACCACCAACATAAATGCCTCTACCAGGAACGGAAGAATATTTATTGAAAATGTACACAACCATAATGACGACCCGAATATAAATATGAATTTGAAGACATCGTCTGCGGATATCAAGGTTAATATGAACGATATGGAAAAGAGAGGATACAAAATCAAAGCTCAGACCACCCATGCGGAAATCAACCTCCTTATTCCTGAAATGACTTACCGCAACATAAGCAAGCAGATGAGCTCCAATTTCGTGGAGGCAGACAGCGACGGATATGATGATTATATAAACAAGGTAAATATTGTTGCGGAAACCACCAACGGCAATATTGAAATTGTAAAGTAAACCATTAAAACTGACATTGTCATATTGCAGGCTATCCGAAAAGGGTAGCCTTTTTTTGTGTTTTTGCATTTTAAACCTGCCAGGCATTATCCATGTTCCTATTGCAGCGGGACGAAAATTAAAATGCGTATAAGTAAACGGCGATAAAATAAGGTGATAAAATAACTACGTTACGAGTAATTTGCTGGTAGTGATTCAACGGCCATTGACGAAACTATGGATGCCGTACTATTATCGGAATCTATTGTAGCGGAATACAATTCAATAATAAACGGGATAACCGAATGTGTTCTGGTTGACGAGCAAATAATTGATTTTATGATGGAAGGATTCAATGAATACAAAAAAGGCAAAATGTCTGCTAAAGATGCGGCTCGGATGGTACAGCAAAAAGTAAATTTGTTTTTAAATGAGTAATGGCTAAGCAAATGGTAACTATAAAATGATTATATATACATACTAATTTTAACTATTTTGTAACCATTTATTGCGAATTAAATGATAAAATTAGGTTATAGATAATAGAATTATATTATTGTCAGAAAATTTATGGAGATATTTATATCCGGTATTAGAGGAGAAAGTAGTTAAAATGGAATTAAATCAAATAAAAGATTTAATGCAAAGGGTTAAAGAAACATCCGGAAGGTTATTGCCGGAAAGGATGATGTAATAGACTTTTTGCAGATTGCATTGATTTCGTCAGGGCATGTTCTGCTTGAGGATGTGCCCGGGACGGGCAAAATACTGATTGCTAAAGCAATGGCAAAATCGCTGGACACTTCGTTTAAGAGAATTCAATTCACACCGCACATCCTTCCGTCGGACTTAAGCGGTATAAACTTCTTTAATCAAAAGGAAAGCAGATTTAAGTTCAGAGCGAGACCAATCTTTTCAAATATAATTTTTATAATTTATCCAATGGTATTACACCGCGGGATACTATATGTAAAACTGCCGCCGGATGAAGTTTTTCCGGAAACAGCTTGTTGGTATGGATTGGGTACATATTTTATTTCGTATTTTGTGTTCAATTTTGTGAACAAGCTGGAGCCATACGTGCCGTTCATATCGTGGATGGGAGTTATAAGTGTCGCAGTTTATATCTTTAGAGTCAATACTCTTCTCATCAAATCCATCGTCTATTCAACTGATAAAAAATCTATTTCTTTTTCCGTCATCCGTTACAATCGAATCGCTATAGCTCTGATTTTTGCGATAATCTTTGCTCTTTCAGGGATTTCAATAGTAAAAGAGACAATTGTCATTACTATTGTATGTACCGCTGTTTTCGTGCTTTCAATCTTTACGGTTGTGTCGGTTGTAAAAATTTTAAGCTCAGTGTTTGGGACGTTGCGCAGAAAAAATGGAATGTGGGATTTGTGAATGGGGAAGAAAGTCTGATAACTTTTGGCGGTTTAAATTTATAGATTTAATGATAAAAAAAGGGCGGGAATAGAAATGAGAAAAGAAAGGAAGGAAAAGGGCGAGAACAAAAAAAGAAAACCGAGGTTTAAAATGAGGCATAAGGAAGCATTGGCGGGTTATTTGTTTTCGTCGCCGTACCTTGCCGGCTTCCTGATATTTTTTGCCATACCTTCGGCAATGAGCGTGTATTATTGTTTTACCAGAGGAGTGGGCAGCTTTGAGTTTGCAGGGTTGGATAATTTCAAAAGCGTTATTGCAAGCAACTCGTATCGCCTTGCGGTGAAAAACACACTTATATTCAATTCCGTCAGTGTGCCGGTTATCATGATTGTCTCACTTTTGCTGGCAATGCTTTTAAACAAAGCTCTGAGGGGAGCAAGGTATTTTCGGATGTTTTTCGTACTGCCTCTGGTAATACCTGTAGCCTCAATTATACTGGTATGGCAGATTACTTTTAATGAATTTGGAGTATTGAACAATTTGCTTAATCATTTTGGTATTGCAGGAGTTGAGTGGCTGAATTCAAAATGGTCGATTGCGGTGCTGGTGCTTCTGTACGTGTGGAAGAACTGCGGATACAATATAATCTTGTTTACAGCGGGATTAAACAGTATCCCTAAGGATTATTATGATGCGGCAAGTATTGACGGTGCCGGCGGTTTCAAATGTTTTACAAGTATAACGCTTCCGCTTTTGGTTCCGACGATATTTTTTGTATTTATTATTTCCATTATAAATTCATTCAAGGTCTTCAGAGAGGCTTACCTGTTGTGCGGGAACTATCCGCCGCTCAATATGTATATGCTCCAGCACTTTATGAACAATAATTTCAACAACCTGAACTATCAAAGACTGTCAACGGCTTCTCTGCTGATGGAACTGTTTATAGTCGCAATAGTGTTTTTAATGTACAAAATTGAAGGCAGATACGGTAAAAGTTTTTAAGATTATGGTAAGGTTAAGGGGTGAGGTTTGTTGAAAGAGAAATTTGTGGAGCTGGCAAGAAAGATAAAATTGAGGAAACGGATTTATAAACTTAAAAGGTTTGACGTTTATGTTATTTTGATTGTAATTACCGTGGTTTTACTGTTTCCAATACTGTTTACGATAGCAAATTCCTTTATGTCCGATAAGGAAGTTTTGGATACATATCAGAAAAAGATAGAAGAAGTTGAAGAGGGAGAAAGTACCGAATTTTTAGGGTTCAAGCTGATACCTGACATGGTGAGCATGAAACAGTATTACACTGTTTTATTCAGAAAGCCGACTTTCCTGTTGATGTTTTTAAACTCTGCAATTATGACAATTCCCATTGTTATCATCCAGGTGATAGTAGGTGTGTTTGCGGCATACGCTTTTGCAAAGTTGCGGTTTCCGTTGAGGGATAAGTTGTTCTTTGTCTTTATAGTGGTTATGCTGATGCCTTTGCAGGTTACCCTCGTTCCCAATTATATATTGTTAAGAAAACTTGATATGATTGGTTCGTTTCTTTCAGTTATTCTGCCGGGAGGATTTTCGGCCTTCGGCGTGGTGCTTTTAAGACAGTATATGAGGGGAATACCTGATGAGTGCTGTGAAGCGGCAATGATTGACGGAGCGGGATATCTTAAAACCTTTACAAAGATTATTCTGCCCCAGTGCAAGAGCATAATAGCTTCTCTTGCGATTTTGGCTTTCATTGACAACTGGAATATGGTTGAACAGCCTTTGATATTCTTAAGCGACAGTGCAAAATACCCTTTGTCCGTATACCTTGCCTATATAAATGAAGGGGATCTTGGACTGGCGTTTGCAAGCGGAGTTCTTTACATGATTCCGACGGTGTTGATATACCTTTACGGCGAAAAATACTTCGTGGAAGGTATTCAGCTTACCGGTATTAAGTAAGGGGGGAATTTATATGGACGCAGAAATGGCTTTAAACAATAGAAGGAAAAGCATAGTTATAAAGCTGGCGTTAATATTTGGGGCGATGATAATATTTCTTACATTCTTTTCTAAAACAATAAACAACACACTGCTACCTGTGGTGGATACCGTCAAGGTAAAGAAGGGCAGCATTGGAAGGACAATTGAAAAGACCGGTCAGGTGGAGCTGCTGAATAAAGAAAATGTGTATGCCACCGGGGCGTGGAAGGTTACGGATGTGTTCGTAAAAAAGAATGACTGTGTTACGGAAGGCATGGTATTGGCCGTGGTGGAAAAGGAGGATATTTCACTGACGCTAAAGCAGAAGGAGCTTGAGATTTTGAAGCTTGAAAACAGTATAAATGAGTTGTCGGCAAGTTATGAGAACGGGGTGTCGGAACAGGAAAGGTTGATAGAACTTGCCAAAAGAGAAATGGATGATGCAAAAGAAGAGCTTGAGTCGCTGGAGCAGCTTTTTAATGCAGGGGTTGAGACAAAAGACAATGTGGACAGGGCAAAAAGAAGATACGAGGATGCAAAATATGATTATGAGGACAAAAAGAACAAACTTGAGCGAAGCAGGGGAACTTATGAAACGAACCTTAAGGAGAGAATGGCGGAGCTCGAGCTTCGGAAAAAGGAACTTGAAAAGTTAAAAAAGGATTATTCCGGAATGGGAGAGATAAAAGCACCGTCCGACGGTATTATTCTGGAAGTGAATATTGACAAGGGAATGATGACCGCACCGAATCAAACTCTTTTTGTTGTAGGAAGGGATGATAAAAAATACAGGCTGTCATGGCTGATGAGCAGGTCCGAGGCCGAAGACTTTGACATAGGGGATGAAGTAGCCATAAAATTGGAAGTGCAGAAAACAGTGGATAATGAAAGCGAAGATTCAAAAGGAGATGGGAAAAAGAGTGCGAAAAAAAGTAAAAATACGACGGAATGGGTTGAGGTAACCAAAAATGGGCCGATTCAAGGAAAAGAATATGTGCCGGAATTGAAACAATACAGGTATTGGGTGGATATTGAGCTTGAAGAAGGCAGTGTTTTGGAAGGAAGTGATGTGGAAATTCAGGCTTCAAAATACGGAAAAGTCTATGACATGGTTGTCCCCAGAAGCTGCGTTATTGAAAGCAGGGGGCAGGCAAGTGTGTTTGTAGTGAAACAGAGGGAAGGGGTGCTGGGCATCGAAAACTATGTGGAACAGCGGGAGGTTGAGATTCTGGAAAAGGATGACTTCAACTGCGCCATAGAAGCATCTATCGAGGACAATGAGGAAATAGTGGTAAATGCAAGCAAGCCTCTGGCAGACGGAATGCAGGTAAGATGAGGTGAAAAAGATGAACGGCAGGGCAATTTTCCGCAGTTTGTCGATAAAGCTGTGTGCAAGTTTTTTATTTGTAACTTGTCTGGTTAGTGTTTTAAGAAGCCTTACAGCTACTTTTGATGAGAAGATTATGGGAGAAATGCGAAAAAGGGTGGAGGCTGTCTATGTAGGAGAAAACGGTGAACCGGGTATCTCTTTTAAGGACTATGAAAAGATAATACAAGACTATGACGAGGGAGACACTTCAGCGGCAATTGTACTTGAGTTTACGGCTATGGCTGAATTGAGTCAAAGGTCGTTGGATGCAAAAGTAATTATGACCGATGAAAACTATATTAATTTTTTTCCTTGCATGACAATAGAAAAGGGAATGTTTCTGGATTCGGACATGGTGGAAAACGGGGAAAACGCAGCGGTTGTCAGCAGCGAGCTTGCGCGAAAGCTTTACATGACCGAGGACATAATCGGCAACAGGCTTGTTCTTGGGGACAAAAAATACAAAATTGTAGGAGTGTATGATGCGGACACAGGGATATTGTCCGATCTTACCGATGACGGATATGAAAAAATATACATACCATATACGTCTTTTGAGACGGACAGAAATATTGATTATTTGATGGCAAACGGTCTTAGGTACAAATACAGACAGGTTTTTTCCTTTGAAGAACTCATAAACAAAACATTAAGGAGGAATGCCGCCTACAACTATGCCGTGAGGAATTATGAAAAGTATGACATTGTGATTTCACAATTTGAAAATGTGTTAAATCTTTTGGTTGGCCTTGCATGCGTGTATCTGTTGATAAAGAATTTTGTTGAGTTTTTGAAGCGAAGGATTGCTTTTTACAGGCATAAGCTTGGTGATTTGTACATAAAGGAGATGGTAAGGAGAAACATTTTGCCTCTGGTTTTGGATCTGTTAATTGTATTTGGTTTTGCAGGGATTTTGGTTTTGATATGGAGGCTTGTAAAGTTTGAATTCTATGTGCCCAGCGGGTATTTACCGCCGGATAATGTGTTTGATATAGGGTTCTATATCGAAAAAATAAAAGAAATGATAAGACAGAGCAATTCTCAGATTAAGGTAAATTACATGCCTTTTGCCGCCATGCTCCAAAGCACCCTTAGAATTGCGTGGATACTGACGGCGTTTATCGTTGCGGGATTTGTGGATTTGATATTGAGCCTTAGGATTGCAAAATCGGCTCAAATGCCGAAAGTGAAGCTTGCCGTATCTTCTTTGTCCTCCATCGTGTTGGGAGTTGCAGCAGGTTATCTTGCAGTATGCTTTATGGGGATTGATTACAGTCTGCCTGCTAAATTTATTGTGCTTATGCTTTGTTTTCTGCTTCTTAACAGTGGCTTGATTTTTGAAAAAATCGCCGTAAGATATGGGGCGGTAAATCAAAGTATATCAAGCTAATCAATTTCCGGCGGCGAACTTTTGGATTCTTTGATTTCATAAACAAAATAGCTTTTTCCAATTAATACAGCTATTTTTCCCGAAGGGGATATACCTTTAATTTCAAAAATCGGCCATTTATAGTTTGAACCAATACCGATTTTATCTCCGACCATATTTATATCATCAATGACAAAATCGCTTGAACAAATATATGTGGAATTATTCCAATCTATTACGGAGGGTATCAGAGGATTATGATAAATTTCGGTGTCTTTTTGCTTTAGTGACATGTACAAGGAGACTGAAAAAAGAGTTAAAAGTGCCAAAGAAACTGCTATATTTTTAAAATTATCTTTGTAGTTACTTTCCAAATATTCCATAATTTCATTACCAATATTCACATATCTTTGCAATTTTTTTGTTTCATATATTTAGATTATCTTTATTTTAAAAAGGTTCAAACAATTTTAAATTATATAGTACTTGTAATGATGGGCAAAACAATGGCAGAATAAATTGTATGAAGTTTATATAAAGTTTTGCTTTTTTATGGTAGAATATTATAAGAGGGGGAGTATTGTGGGAAGGGAGAACTTGGCAAAACTTTTATATGCACAATTATTGTTAATTGTATTGGTGATACTGTTTTTGCCTTTAACCGCTTCGGCATATTTCGGTTCGGAGTCATCTGTGTATATTATTGCAAAGAACATGCCGTCTTATCAGGTTTGTTATCTTGACATACTTGAATACAATTCTCTATGGAATGAAAGTGGACGGATTTCAGAGCTTGAGGATTATTTTTCCATCTTCCCGCATTTTTCTGACGAACATGACCGAAGTGCGATAAACATATTGAAAAATTATAATAAAGACGGTTGGACTCCTTTGTCGGCCAACCCGTTTGGGATGGGACTTAACGATATTGAATGCGATGTGAAAGACGGCAAATGTGTTAAGAAGTTTACTTTTGACAGAAAGATTGACAAATTTAAAATCATAGTGGTGACTTCCGACGGCATGACCGCCGTTTCCAACGTAATAGAAAGAAAAGCGTTTGACAGTATTGTTTTTTTTGATTACATGTCAGAGGAAGCAACGGAACTTTCGATAGGTTTGGCTTTTTTGATTTTATTTGTTTGCACCTGTTTGAAGGCATTGATTGTTGAAGGACTTGTATTATTGCTGTTTAGATTTGACATGGAACGCGACGGTGTGCCGTTTTTGGCAATTAATATATTTACCCAGGCTTTTTTGAGCCTTCTTTTGGCTGCTGTGCTCTACAGTAGAGGAAGGGTGGAGGCGGTTTTGGCGTATTTGCTTCTTGAATTGATAATATTGATAGCTGAAGTTTACCTGTATGCAAACTTCCTGGAGCAACATTCAAAACTGAGGCGGATACTGTTTGCATTGACAGCCAATATTTTAAGCATCGCTGCGGGAATTGGGTTAATAATCTACCATGGGGAATTGTGGAGAATGTTTTTGCAATTGTAAAAGATATTTGGGTCATACATCCGATTCGCTGCACGAACAACGCAAAATGTTTGCAAAATTGGGTCTCAAATATCTTGATCCACCTGGGAAGCTGACAATGCGACATAAAACCATTCCGGTATACGAATCGATATAAGAATAAGGGGTGAAATTAACCGGTGGATTGGCATTTTCAAGGTACGAACGACGACAGGGAACATACAAAAAGGATTATTATAGAGTATCTGAACAGAATAAAAGCCGGGGATGATTCTGCAAGGGAAGAGTTTATCCTGAGGTTTAGGCCTTTTATATTAAAATTGGTGTATAAGGCGACTGACAGGCATGTTGAGCCGGAAAACAGTGAAGAATACAGCGTTGCATTATTGGCTTTCAATGAAGCCATCAATGCTTATGATGAAGAGAAGCATTCTAACTTCCTTGTTTTCTCAGAACAGGTTATTAATAGAAGACTTATTGACTATAAAAGAAAAAATCATAAGAATAAAATGGTTTATCCTTTTTCTTACTTTGAAAACGAAGATATCAAACTTGAAAGAACTCTTTCGGATGCTGACGGCAACAATGCAATTGAAAGATTGGAATTTACGGACGAGATTAGACTTTTCAAATCTGAGCTGGCCTCCTTTGATATAACTTTTAAGGATTTGCTCTCCTGTACTCCAAAGCACAGAGATTCGAGAGAGCTTTTGATAAATATTGCAAAAAAAATTGCAAGTAATGACGGGCTTTATGAAAAGCTAAAAAAAACCAAAAAGTTGCCCACATTGGAACTGTTGAAACTGGCAAAAGTTAGCAGAAGGACTATAGAAAGAAATAAAAAATATATAATTGCAGTAAGCTTGATATTAAGGAGCAACCTCGAAATCTTCAAGGAGTATGCTGCAGGTATCCAGGAAAAGGAGGTGGATTTGCGGTGATTGTAGGAAAAGTTCTTGATATGGATGAAAAGACGGCCATTATAATGACTGATGACTTTGCTTTTCTGAATGTGGTAAGGACCTCTGAAATGGCAGTTGGTAAAAAAGTGAAGGTTTTGGACTCGGATATAATCAAGCCTAAAAATTCTTTGCGCAGATATTTGCCGGTTGCGGCAGTTGCTGCATGCTTTGTAATTGTGTTGTCTTTTGTGCTGATGTTTATTAATGGAAATACGGCAAGAAAAAATATATATGCTTATGTTGGCATTGATATAAATCCAAGTATTGAGCTTTGGATAAATTACAACAACAAAATAGCCGAAGCCAAAGCACTGAACGGCGATGCCGAGACAGTGCTGGAAGGACTTGAATTAAAAGAAAAAACAGTGGCGGAGGCTGTGAATGAGATTGTGCAAAAGAGCATGGAGCTTGGATTTATTTCCAGGGAGAAGGAGAATATAATCCTTATATCCACAGCCTGTGATTTAAAAGCAGGGGAAGGTTCGGAGAATAAGGACGTTCAAAATAAAATCGGTCAGCTTTTTGATGATGTGAACAAGGCGGTTTCAGACCTTAAAAACAGCGGTATTACAACCAGGATTTTAAATCTTACTTTGGAGGAAAGAGAATCATCCAAAGAAGAAAATATTTCAATGGGCAGATATGCCGTGTATTTAAAAGCCAAAGAGCAGAATGTAAATTTGACTATTGATGAGATTAAAGATGCGGATTTGCTGGAGCTCATTGCCAAGGTCGGCATTGATAATGAGAATGTTCCGGAGGATATTATAACAGAGGATAAAGACAACCTGGATGCGATAAATACCGGACCTGCGGAAAGTGCCGTGCCTGAAGTGACTGAAACTTTGCCTGCTACCTCAACACCCGGCAGGACGGAAGGTAACACCGCGACAGGTTCGGTTGACAGTACACCTGCTTTGTCCAAGAACGAAACACCGGGCAAAACAGAAACACCGGGAAGGACATTCAATACACCGGCAAAATCGTCACTGGGGCAATCTTCGACGCCCAAGCCGGTATCACCCGTTCAAACGGCAACAGCGACAAAGGGTATTGGGACTTTGACACCCAGGAACTCACCGACGCCAGTAATACCTTCCACCGGCATTCAATGGATTGACCAGGCAAATGAGAGAATAAATGAGATTCGAAAGAGAAATGTACAGATAAAAGTTGTGGATTCCAGCAACAAGCCGATAGAGAATGCTTATGTGGAGGCGGTTCTCACCAACCATGCCTTTGGATTTGGTACAGCCATTACAAGAAGGGCAATGTACGATTCGAATTACACTAAGTTTATAAAAGACCACTTTAACTGGGCTGTGTTTGAAAATGAATCCAAATGGTATACAAATGAACCCAGTATGGGAATTATAACCTATGACGATGCTGACTATTTGTATGAATTTTGCCGGAGCAACGGAATAAAAGTGAGGGGACACTGTATTTTCTGGGAGGCTGAAGAGTGGCAGCCTGCATGGGTAAGGAGTTTGGATCCGTTTACCCTGCGTTTTGCGGTAGACAACCGCTTAAACAGTGCTGTAGGTCATTTTAAAGGAAAATTCGAACATTGGGATGTAAACAACGAAATGATTCACGGCAACTTTTTCAAGAGCCGTCTGGGTGAGTCCATCTGGCCTTATATGTTCAACAGGGCAAGAGAAATTGATCCGAATGCAAAGTATTTTGTAAACAACAATATAACCACTTTGAAAGAAGCGGATGATTGTGTGGCCCTGGTAAACTGGCTCAGATCCCAGGGAGTTCGTGTGGACGGCGTAGGAGTGCACGGACACTTTGGTGACTCGGTGGACCGCAATCTTCTCAAAGGAATACTTGACAAGCTGTCTGTCTTGAACCTTCCGATATGGATTACCGAATATGATTCGGTTACACCGGATGAATACAGGAGGGCGGACAATCTGGAGAACCTCTATCGTACGGCTTTCAGCCATCCTTCCGTTGAAGGAATCGTAATGTGGGGTTTCTGGGAAAGAGTGCACTGGAGAGGAAGAGATGCGTCAATAGTAAATGATAACTGGACGTTGAATGAAGCCGGCAGAAGGTTTGAGTCCTTGATGAATGAGTGGACTACCAGGGCTTATGGAAGCACGGATGGTTCGGGCAGCTTTGGCTTCAGAGGATTCTATGGAACATACAGGATAACCGTGACAGTGCCGGGAAAAGGAAAGTACAACTATACTTTGAATCTGAACCGCGGCAGCGGAACATTGCAGACTACTTACAGAATTCCCTGACGGTATTTTGAATGCGGGAAAGGATGCTTGAAAGCTTTTTAGAGAAAACTTTTCATATAAGACTTTTCATATAAAACTTTTCATATAAAACTTTTCAGAGAAGGGCTTTCAAAAGAGCATCTTTGTATTCCAGAAATTTTGGAGAAGAAAGCACTTCTCTGTCCCTTGGTCGGGGAAACTCTATATCCAAAGTTTTTATAACATGGGCAGGTCTGCCGGACAGGACATACACCCTGTCCGACAGAAAGATTGCCTCTTCAATGTCGTGGGTTATAAACAATACGGTCTTTTTGTGCTCAACCAGGACTTTCAGCAGCCATTCCTGCATATTTATCCGGGTTATTGCATCAAGCGCTCCAAAGGGTTCGTCAAGAAGCATTATGTCGCTTTCCATTAAAAAAGTGCGAAGAATACCTGCTCTTTGCTTCATTCCGCCGGATATTTCCCCCGGATAGAAGTTTTCGAAACCTTCAAGACCAAATTCCTTTATGAGGTTTTCCACTTCGGTTTTTTTGGACCTGTCCTTTTTGCCGTTTATTTCAAGGGGAAGAATGATGTTTTTGTATACTGTGCGCCAGGGCATTAAAACGTCCTTTTGAGGCATGTAACCGAACTGGCAGGAGGAAGCTTTTATGCTTTCTCCGTTTACCGTTATGTTTCCTGAAAAGTCCTTTTCAAGTCCGGCCAAAATACGAAAAATTGTGCTTTTGCCGCAGCCGCTGGGACCAATCAGGGAAACAAACTGGTTTTCATAGACCTCAATATTTATATTGTTTAAAACCTCCAGAGGTTTTTTATTCACTTTAAAGGTTTTGCTTAAATTTTCAATCTTTATCTTGATATTCATTTTCCACCTTTTGTATATATAAAGTTTATTGTTTGTTGCTAATTCATACTAACATCAGTTTACGTTAATTTGTTTAATTTATTGTTTACCGCTTACTGTCCATTTTGCAAAAAGTCGTTGGTAAAGGCCTTTTCCACATCTATGGGGGCATCTATGAATTTATTTTCGTAAAGCCAGTTCATGTACCTTTCCCATACTTCTTTTTTCTGCATTCCCCAATAGGGAGCGTCATCCTGATACTTTGAGGCCAAAAAGCGCTGGCTTTTTACCACAAGCTTCCGGTCAAGCTCCGGTGCCAGTTGAAGCAGGCATTCCGCCGCTTCATCGGGATTTTCCATGGCGAATTTATAGCCCTTTTCCACGGCTCTCATGAATTTTTTCACAAGTTCGGGATTATTCTTTATGTTATCCTCATTTGTAACAATTACCGGGGTGTAGTAGTCAAAGGTTTCGGAAAGTTCCCTTAAGGGAATATAGTTTAGTTCGACTCCCTTGTTGGCGGCATTGATGAAATCCCAGCCTTCGAAAATCCAGGCAAAATCAATTTGGCCGGTTTCACATGCCTGAAGGAAATCCGCTGTGCCGATGGTAACGATTTGCACTTTGTCCGGGTCTCCCCCTGCATCTTTCACAACTTGCCTTACCATGGCCTCTTCAACTTCCGAACCCCATCCTCCGTATTTTTTGCCTTCAAAATCCTTTGGGGAAACGATTTGTTTGTCTTTAGGCGAGCCAAAGCCGGAGGTATTGTGTTGTATAACCGCTGCCAGGGATACCAAGGGCGCTCCTGAAGCACGGGCGAAAGTAACTCCTTCCTGGTAGCTGATTCCGAACTGCGCTGTGTTGGTGGCCACCATTTGGTCGGCGGATGACTCACCGGGCTGGATTATATCAACATCCAGTCCCTCTTCGGCAAAATATCCCTTTACTTTTGCAACATAGATTCCGGTGTGATTTGTGTTGGGAACCCAGTCAAGGACGAAACTGATTTTTTGTTTTCCGTCTGCGGAAGAAGTCTGGTTTGGAGACGGTGACGGAGTTCTCTCAATACCGCAGCTTGTAGCGGCAAAGGCAAGTATAATTGCCATGAATATTGCCGTTAAAACATTTCTTCTTTTCAATGACGATCATCCTTTCACATTCCACTTAATGCATCTTTTTTCTATAAGTTTTATCAATCCAAACAATAAAATACTGAAAATTGAAATAATCGCAATGTCTGCAAACATAGCAGCGGTCCTGAAAGATTTCATGGACCTTGTAAGGAAGATGCCAAGCCCGCTTTCCGCTCCGGTCCATTCCGACATAATCGCCCCCATGACGGCGTAAGCCGCTGCAATCTTTAAGCCTGAGAAAAAATGAACCAGCGCCGACGGAAGCTTTAGTTTCATAAAAATCTGAAGCTTGCTGGCATTCATGCACATAAGCAGCTCTTCAAGGTCTTTGTCATAGGAGCTCAACCCTTCCGTGAGATTCAGAGCTATGGGAAAAAATACCACAAGGACGCAGACAATCAGTTTTGATACAAGGCCGAATCCAAACCAGACCGTAATCAACGGCGCTACAACAATTATGGGTATGGTCTGGGACAAAAACATAAAAGGGTAGAATATGCTTCGAAACAGCTTGAAGCTGCTCATGAGCAAAGAAAGCAGGATTGCAAGCACCAACCCCAGTATAAAGCCCAGCACGGTTTCTGTCATGGTCACCATTGAATGGTGAAGGAGCAAGTCGCCGGACGTTATAAATTCATTCAGAATGGCTGATGGGGCCGGCAGTATGTATTCTTTTATATTTTTTGCTCTTGTGAATATTTCCCACACAATAATAAAAACAACAACGGCAATGGATGAATAAATGGGATTACCGATATTTCGAAATTTTTTCATCCATCGTCACGCCTTCCTTTTTATAATCGATTTTAACCACGGACAAAACCCTGCTTGCACCTTCCGAAATACATATTTCCTGCGCTTTTTTGACGATTTCCAAAAGGGTATCTATATCACCTTCCATGGTAGTCTCCATCGGGCCTACTTCATATTTAACGCCGCTTTTGGCTATGAGGTCAATAACTTTGTCCACAACAGGATAAATCTGATTTTCGGGTACACATGGAATAACCTGCAGCGATACATTAACGGCTGCCATATTTATACCCTCCTTTCCGGTATTTTAATATCCTTACGGTAGCTTTATATCCATGCAGCGGTAAAAACAGCAAAAACCGCCCAACATAGGCGGTTAAATACCAATTTACACATTCCCTACGCTGGCATTACCCAGATCAGGTTAAGGGTTGAGGGAAAACTCCCTGCTCTCAGCCGGCATTCACCAGCACCCCTATGCGACATATTAATTTTGTCTTTAATAATAACACATAAAACGATAGAATACAACAAATTAATTTTTTAATTATTGTTTAATGTTATAATATATTTTTAATTTTAGTGCAGCTTTTTATCCCTCCAAAAGGTATTTAAGGTGAAAGGGGGATTCAAATTGTGGAACAAAAACCTTTGAGCTCGGGTGATTGCGTGGAAGATGTTATAAAAGCATACTCCAATATGGTTTATAGACTGGCTTTTCGACAACTGACTGATATAGAATTTGCAATAAATCTCTTAAGGGCGCGAATTGTCTACAATGGGAAAAAGAATTTTCATTGTAAAACCTTTTCCCCATTCGGATTCAACATTCAAAAGTATATTGAGGTCCTTTGCAATTTCTTTTGCAAGATACAGCCCCATACCGGTCGCTTTTTTTCTCCCGTCTCCTGAATTGCCGGTAAAACCTTTTTCAAAGATATACGGCAAGTCAGAACTGCGTACTCCAATTCCATTATCACTGATAGACAAAACATAATTGCGGTCGGTTTTGACGGCTTTTATGCACAGTTCCGGGATGTTGGCACCAGTGTACTTGACGGAATTGCTGATGACCTGGCTAATTAAAAAAGTCAGTCCTCTTCTGTCGGAATATACGAATATTTCAGGAACCTGCATTTTAATCTGAAACCGCTTTTCCTCCAGCAGCGGCATATAATCCTCCAATACTTCCTTAATACATGTATGAAGATTTATAAATTCAAACAGATAATCCTTTTGAGTTCCTTTTAACCTGGAATAAAACAGCATTTGGTTGATAAATTCCTGCATTCGATTTCGTATATAATCCAGTTTAAACGCAAAATTTTCAGGCAGTTCCTCCCTACGGTTGTCCAAAAGCATTGTAAGAAGAGAAAGAGGGGTTTTGGTCTCGTGAGCCCAGGCCTCCACATACTCTTCATAATCCAATACGCGGGTCAATAATTGATTGATGGAATTATTCTTTTCCCGTAGTACCTGCCCTAACAGGAGAATAATTTCCTTCTCTGCATCGCCACATAGTTTTAGGAGTGATTTTTCGTTAAGTTCGTCCGGACTACTCAAAAAGTTTTCAAAAGCCTGCCTCTTTTTATGTTCATGACGGCAGACTGCTATAAATACCACAGTAAACAAAAGCATCGTTGCAAGGATGATGAAGCCCATTAATGCGTAAAACGCCTGTACGTCCGCAAGCCACAGCAGGACTGCGGCAAGTCCGTCTACACACAGCAACAACAAAAGCCAGGGAGCATATTGCTTAAAAATCTTCCAATTTTGCTTCATAAGAATTTTCCTCCATGATTAGCTTATACCCGACCCCACGTACAGACACTATTTTTTGCCGCATTTTTAAACTTGTCATTGTTTTTTTCAACCGGGTCAAATTAACTTGCAAGGCATTTTCATCGATAAATTCGGTTGTTCCCCAAATAGCCAGGCACAAGTCATCCTTTGTGACAATATCATCTCCCCGCATTAAAAAAACTTCCAATAGTTTTCCCTGATTTTTAGGAAGAACAACAGACTGATTATGAATATACAGCGTGTATGTCTGACGGTCCAGGAGAAAATCGGCGCCCTCCAAAAGATTGGCACGGCCTTCATAACGTTTGAGAACATTTGCCACCCGGGCAAGCAGGCGTTCTTTTCTGCACGGTTTTGTCAAGTATTCATCGGCACCCAGCTTCAGCGCATGAAGTTCATCTTTCATCTGGTCACGGGAAGTCAAAACAAGTACAGGAATTGCACTTTTTTGCTTTATCTCCCTGCAAATCTGAAAGCCACTGACACAGGGAAGATTCAAGTCCAGCAAAATGAGGTCGGGAGAGAGGGAAAGCAATTGTTCTGTTACATTTTCGAAAGAATTAACCATATCAACTTTGTATCCGGCTTTACACAGCATATCGTTCAATTCTTCCCGCATAAATACCTCGTCTTCCACAATGACAATATGCTTCATGCTTTTCTCCTTTCATCAGGATATTTTTTCATTCTTCGCGTTCCGGTACCATGAGTGTCAGGATATAACGATTGCTGGATTTCTTAACCACAGCCATATAAATATATTCTACCACACAAAGCAATAGCACCATAGCTACAGAAATTATCATCATTGCAGAAATATTACTTTTAACCCTTGAGGATAATAAGCCGCTAAACAGGGCCCGAACACCGAAAACACTGCTAATTGCCGCAACAGCTGCGGGGATGCCGAAATACCAATTAATTTGTTTTCCGGCCGAATGGCATAGTGTTTCATACGAGGCTCCCAACCGAACCAGGGTCTTATACCGCCTGCTGGTTTTTTGCTGCCATGTAAGAAATTGAACACCAATGATAGTATTAGCAATTATTAGAAAAACAACGGCCAAATAGATTGTTATATAGCTTGCAGCAGCAATATAAAACAGTTGACGTCCCATATTTTGCAAATAGCTTTCGTATAATAAACCTGCGGCATCCAGTTTTTCATTGGTCTCGGATATAGCGTTCAAAAGACTTTTGCCGGCAACTTGCTCCGGATTTAAGACAGCATTTAAATAAATATCGTAATCATTTTCGGTAAAACGTTCAAAATCAGCATCCGGCACAATCAATGCAAAGGATAATGTAATGGAACTGTCTGTCACAAGGTCGGTACTTTGGACGGTACCTGTGAGGCGGTAATTTTCCCCGGCAATCTGTACTTCGGGATTTAGTGCCAAAATTTGATTGAGCATTTCCAATTTGGCCGGCGAGACAAACTCATTGTCCATATAAACGGCGGCTTCGCCTTCCGCCAGCTCGATAGTGAGTTTTCCTGCAACAGACAGCAGGCGGTTGTAACCTGACAGGGAAATCACATGGGGATATGTCTGATATCCAAGATTATTGAGAAGAACATCCCTGTCATCGCTTCCCGGCAGCCGGGCTAAATATTCCAGTACGGAATTCATCTCAAACGCATTATCCGTATCCTTTGCCGACCGGATATATCCTACTCTCATCTCAAAAAGCTCAGAGAATAATGAATCCAATCCATGGGATTCCAAAGTTTCTTTGACAACAGCGATATCTTGTGAATCACTGCTGAATGTATAATCTAAGACATGCTGCTCCAACCCACTGTAAAACTGTGCAATGGCCACACCTGCGCTAAAACAACACAGTGCCGCTAAAATCAACAGGGAGCTGACAGCCAATGTCGTGGAACGGTGAATGACATTTTCCTGAAGCTGGCGGAAAGTAAAGGCCTGCAGCTTTTGACCGTTACCGCTGCGTTTTGCCAAAAAACCCATAACTGAGCGAAGACCGAAAAACAGTAACAATGTACCTGCAAAGCCAAGGATAAGAGTAAGCCCCATTTTACCGGCTTCATCCCAGGCCAGGCCGCTGATTGCCATGCCGTATGCAGCAGCCAAGAAGATAACACCGGCTAAAAATGCCAGGGCATAAGCAACAGAAGGAAGGTCTTTTTTTGTGCCTTCCGGTGTTTCTACAAGCAATGAGCCTATCTCCTGACTTGCAATTTTACCGCTGAGAATAAGAAAGGCAATGAATTTAATAAGGTAAAATCCAACAGCTGTCCATAAGATTGCCTGAAAAGAAATTGAAATTTGATGTCCTATAATACCAAGCCCCGCAAGGCGCGCCGTTACTAAGCTGATAAGCTCCGATAGTAAAATTGCAATGGGCAATCCCATAAAAAGTGCCGTTATACTGCTGCGGAAATCTTCCGCCAGTAACATAAAGAATAATTTTGAACGGCGCATTCCCAGCATTAAATAAATACCAAATTCATGCTTTCGCCGCTCCAATTGAAATTTGCTGGCAAAATAGACCAGGAAGAACAGAATAAATAACGTCATTCCGTAAAACAACGGTATCATGGCAAGAAGCTTGTTTACCGCATCGCTTTCCAGCTTTGCGAGAAAAATCATAATATCCTGCTTCGACAACGCTAAAATATTGTAGAATGCAACTATGGATATCAAAAGGGATGCAAAAAACAATCCGTTTTCTTTTCTGCTTCTTTTACTGTTGCGGGAAACCAACTCAAAGAACATTTGCAGTCCCACCTCCCAATTGCGCCATGACTTTTAAGATGCGCTCATAAAATGCCTGCTGCGATTCTTCCGGAATATTTCTGCGAAGTTCATGAAAAATCACTCCGTCCTGAATGAACAAAATTCGCTTGCAGTAGCTTGCCGCATTGCAGTCATGGGTTACCATTAATATAGTTGCATTATACTCCTGATTAAGCCCCGACAGTTTTTTCATAAGTAGTTTTGCATTCTTTGAATCCAATGCACCTGTTGGCTCATCCGCCAGAATAATACTTGGATTTAGAATTACCGCTCTGGCAGCTGCAACTCTCTGCTTTTGCCCACCGGACATTTGAGACGGAAATTTGTCCAATACATCTGTAATTTCCAAATACGAAGCAATTTCCATAATCCTCTTGTTGCTTTCGCTTTTGGGAACATTATGAAGAGACAGGGGAAGGAGGATGTTTTCACGGCCTGTAAGATTATCAAGCAGTTCAAAATTCTGAAACAGATAACCAATCTGTTTTCCCCTGTAGTCTGCCAGTTCGGCGCCTTTGAGTGATTGAACTTCCTTTCCGCACATAATAATCTTTCCACCGGTAGGCTGAATTACAGTTGCAATGCAATTTAAGAGGGTTGATTTGCCGGAACCGCTGCTTCCCATAATGCCAAGAAATTCTCCCTTCATAACTTGAAATGTTATACCGTCTAATGCTTTTGTCTGATTTTCCTGCTTTCCATAATATTTACATAAATTTTCAATTTCTAAAATGGTGTTCATATTGTATGCCTCCTTTAGCTTCTGGATATATCTTATCATCTATGGCTTTAGATAAACACTTACAGTTGATGAAAGTCTCTTTATCCAATTTTTGTGTTTCATACATTTGAATTGGGGGTTTTATATTCCGTATTGAAATATCTTGTGTTACAATAAAATATGAATTGCATATATGTCAAAAATAATGTGAGAGCAAATTGAAACGATAAAATAAAAAAGGTGTTTTAGGTCTGTTTCGGGAAAAACGAGCGGGCATGGGAACTTTTTTTACTTAAAATTCGTTTTACTAAATATGCAAAGTAAGATTGAAAGGAGTATTTTTTTATGAAAAAGATTGTAAAAATACTGTGCATTGCAGTTGTACTTGCTTTGGCGGTTATACCTCTGGGCATGTCTTTTGCTGAAAGCGTGAAAAATAAAAAAAGCATAGAGGACAAAAGTGCGGAGAGTAATAGCACAGAGGATAAAAGCAGCATAGATGATAGATTAAAGAACGCCATTGCATTGTACATAGGAAGCTCCCAGGCCCTTGTAAATAATGTTGAAACCCAGGTTGATTCAACAAATGCCAATGTAAAGCCTTATATTAAAGACGGCAGGACCTTGGTGCCTGTAAGGTTTGTATCGGAGAGCATCGGAGCCCAGGTTGACTGGGACAGGAAAAATTCCAGGGTCACTGTTAAGCTGAACAACAAAGTGGTGGAGCTTGTTATAGGTAATAAAATCATGAAAGTGGGAGATAAAGAAGAAGTACTGGATGTGGCTCCCGAAATAAGCGAAGGCAGAACTTATCTTCCGCTAAGGAGCCTTGTGGAAGCGCTGGGCAAGAAAGTTTTTTATGACAGAGGGCTTATTGTCATAAGCGACAGGGAAGATGTATTTGACGTATCCAAAGACAAAGGCTTGATTGATGAGGTCATATCAAGAGTAAACAATCTTCCGAGAGTAGGTTCGGTTGAAGAACTTAAAAAGATGCTTGAAAACAGTGGATGGGCTTACGGAAGAAGCAGAGGTATTTATTTGGCTGATGAGGCCGTTGAGGCCGATCTTGCCGTAAACTCCGCTCCTGTAGCAGAAAAAGCCAAGATGTCCGAGGCAGAGGGTTCCATTGATTATTCCACTACAAACGTACAGGTTGAGGGAGTGGATGAGGCGGATGTTGTCAAAACCGACGGCAAATATATATACCAGATAAACAATAACCGGGTAGTTGTTATCAAGGCATATGATACTGTTGCCGGAAACGCTTATTCGGCATCGGGAATGAAAATAGAAAGTATGCTGAATTTTGATGATGACAGTTTTTATCCCCAGGAATTATATGTGGACGGTGATTATCTGGTTGCCATAGGAAACCATTATGAAAATGTTCAGGCGGACATTTCCGTAAAAAAACGGGTAAGTTATGACATACATCCGTTCTACTTGCAGCGAACCACCGTTAAAGCAATAGTTTTTGATATCAGCGACAGAGCAAACATTAAGAAACTTAGAGAAGTGGAAGTTGAAGGAAACTATGTTTCCTCCCGAAAAATAGATTCCGTTCTTTATCTTGTCGCAAACATGTATCCGAATATTTATTATTTGGAAACCGAGCCCGACAAGATAGTCCCGTCCTACAGAGACACTGCCGTTTCGGATAAATATATCGATTTGAAATGCACGGATATAAGGTATTTCCCAAATTCCAAAGAATCAAACTTTATGAATATAGCTGCCTTTGATATAACAAGCAATGAAGAAGTGAACATTCAGACCTATCTTGGTGCAGGGGAGAACATATATGCATCGAGTGAAAATCTCTATGTATCGGTTACAAACTATAATTACGGCCTGATTCGACCTCTTCCTGCTGATGTTTTGACGGTCGAGCCGGACGCTCCGGTTTCAAACAAAATAGCAGCTGAACCGATAGCTTCTGACTTGCCTTCGAACAGGGAAACCACGACAGTATATAAATTTTCCCTTAATGGAACCAAGGTTACTTATTTGAACAAAGGCGATGTTCCCGGCAGAATATTAAATCAGTTTTCAATGGATGAATACAACGGCTTTTTCCGCATAGCCACTACTGTTGGTGATGCTTGGGGAACGGGGGACAATGTTTCAAAGAACAATGTCTATATATTGGATGACACCATGAATATTACCGGAAAAATTGAGGATATCGCACCGGGAGAAATGATTTATTCGGTAAGGTTTATGGGAAAACGGGCCTATGTGGTAACCTTCAAGACGGTGGACCCGCTGTTTGTCATAGACCTGGAGGAACCTTCAAAGCCAAAAATCCTTGGCGCTTTAAAGATACCGGGTTACAGTGATTATTTGCATCCCTACGATGAAAATCATATAATTGGTTTTGGCAAGGATACTGTGGAAATTAAGGGCAATGCATATTACAAAGGCATGAAAATAGCTCTGTTTGACGTTAGCGATGTAACGAATCCAATACAGAAGTTCTCTGAAATTATCGGGGACAGAGGCACGGAATCCGATGTTTTAAACAACCATAAAGCTCTGCTGTTCTCAAAGAATAAAAACCTTCTTGCCTTCCCCGTGACGGTCATGGAGGTGGACGATGCCCAAAAGGATGAGTCTCTTGCATATGGAAGGTTCACCTTCCAGGGAGCATATGTTTACAGTATTGACGCGGAAAACGGCTTTAAGTTAAGAGGGAAAATCACTCATCTGTCTGATGAAGATTATAAGAAATCAGGTTACTACTACAATCCGGAAAAGCATGTGGAGAGAATTCTGTATATCGGAGACACTTTGTATACACTTTCCAAAGGAATGGTTAAGGCCCATGAACTTTGGAGCATGGAAGAGAGTGGAAGCATAATGATTCCGAAAAATTAAGAAGGTTGTAATAATTATTCATAATTTGTTAACTTTTTATTAACATATTTAATGATATAATAAACCTAAAAGGAATTATAATATTTTGAAATCTGGGGGAGCGATAGTATGAAGGACAAGGAAAGGACCAGATTATACAGAGTCTGGCACACGGACAAGAAAACCTGCTCGAAGTTTGACACAAAAGAGATAGAAGAGGTACGTGCTTCCAGCATAAAGGAAGCAAAGAAAATTGTTGCTGAAATGTATCCTACCCACAGGGTAACGTCAGCGTGGTTGATTCAAAAGTGATGAATGTCCCTATATATAACGCATTGAGAAATTATTCCAACTCATGTCCGACTGTTTTTCACATGCCGGGACACAAGCTTGGAAAAGGTATACCTTTGTCATTTTTGAGGGACTTGTATTTGATGGATTTAACAGAAATACCAGGCCTCGACAGTCTTTACTGCCCGAGCGGGGTGATTAAAGAGGCCCAGGAATTGGCAGCAAAGGCTTTTGGGGCCGACAAAACTTTCTTTTTGGTAAACGGCTCAACCTGTGGAATTCAGGCGGCAATTATGACTGTTTGCAAACCGAAAGACAAGCTTATAATTGCAAGGGACTGCCACAAATCTGCCGTTGCCGGGATGATGCTGTCAGGAGCCGTTCCTGTGTATGTGAAACCTCAGTTTAACAGTTCTTTTGGCATACCTTCGATTATTTCGGAAAAAGAGATTGAAAAAGCCCTTGCAGAGAATCCAGACGCTGTCGGAGTTTACATAACGAGACCGAATTATTATGGAATTTGTTCGGACATAAAATCCATAAGTGAATTGGTTCATTCATACAATAAGATATTGATTGTTGACGAAGCCCATGGTGCGCATTTGAAATTTTCAGAAAACCTTCCTCCGTCATCTGTGGAATATGGAGCGGATATATGCATTCAGAGCGCCCACAAGACCCTTCCGGCACTAACCCAGGGGGCGTACCTTCATGTCAAAGGCAGCAGGGTGGATGTTGAAAAGCTTGAATTTACCCTGTCCCTTTTAGGAACCACCAGTCCGTCGTATATCATAATGGCTCATCTGGACATTGCCCGTGCGATTATGGAAGAAACCGGAGAAGAAAATATCAAAAGAGTGCTTGCAGGGATAGAAATGCTAAGCAGTGCTCTTTCAAAAAGCGGTGTTTTTAAAATCCTCTCCGATGACGATATAAATGACGGAGAAATAGACAGAACCAGGGTTGTGATTAATGTAAGGAACACCGGAAAGACAGGTTTTGAATTTGAAAAAATTTTAAGAAACCAATATAATATTCAGGTGGAAATGTCCGATTTATATAATATTGTGTGTATTACAACCGTTGCGGATACTCCTGAAGACATAATGAGGCTTCAGAGGGCGTTTGTGGAATTGGCTGACTGCCCTGGAAAGTCCGGCGGGCAAAGAAAATTTGAAAAGGAATTTAAAATAGACTGCCTGGACATACCGGAGCAAAGGGTTGAGCCTGCCGCCGTCATGCACAGCGGTTTTGTAAAAAGAAAGCTTTATGATGCTGTTGGCTGTGTAAGCAGAACGATGATAACTCCGTATCCGCCGGGGATACCTGTGGTATGTCCGGGTGAAGTTATAAACGGAGACATTGTGGAGTATATCGTAAAAATTATTGAAGCCGGCGGCGTGGTAAACGGTGTGTCTTCAAACCTTGAAGTTGACGTAATTGACCGGAGCAATCTGTAACCGAGATTTATGCAAAGGAGATTTTTATGAAAGGCAAGCTTATAATAATTGAGAGCGGAGCCGATGCCAGCGGTAAGGCCACTCAGACCAACAAGCTGTATGAACGGCTGGTGCAGGAGGGATATAAAGTAAAAAAAATTACTTTTCCGAACTATGACAGCGATTCTTCAGCTTTGGTTAAAATGTACTTAAACGGTGATTTCGGAAAAGACCCCAATGATGTAAGTCCTTATGTGGCCTCCACATTTTATGCGGTGGACAGGTTTGCATCTTACAGGACTGAGTGGGGACAGGCTTATAATGACGGATGGATAATTCTTGCCGACAGGTACACCACATCCAACATGGTGCATCAGGCCGCAAAAATTAAGGATATGGAAGAGAAAGACCGCTTTCTTGACTGGCTGTGGAACTTTGAATTTGAGATTTATAAACTCCCGGTGCCCGACTGCGTGATATTTCTGGACATGCCCCCCTCTTTCAGCAGGGAGCTTATGAAAGAAAGGGCAAACAAATTTACCGGGGAGCAGAAAAAAGATATACATGAGAGAAATGACGAGTATTTGGTGGAATCATACAGGAATTCTTTGTATGTTGCCAAAAAATACAATTGGATTAAAATCGAATGTGTAAAGGACGGAGTTTTAAAAAAGATAGATGAAATTCAAAAAGAAGTTTACGAAGCTGTAAGTGGGATAATCAGGCAGTAAGGCCTTTGTTGTAAATGCAACGTTTGCTTACAGGCTTTACCGGAGTAATAAACCAAACTTCTGCAAATGGAGTGATAATCTATGAAGATAAGGGAGAGCACCGGTAAGACATCGAGCCTTCGCGAGGTTCCCGGACAGGAGCCGAGGAGGGTTGCCGACAGCAGTGGTTCAAGTTTTAAAAGGCATTTAAAGGAATTTGACCATCGCAATCATGAAGAAAGAATCCGTGCTCTGGTAAGCCAGATTGAGGAGCAGGGAAGGAAACTGAGCCAGAAAATAGATGTAGCGGAACTTAAGGTTTATAAAAGGCTTATTTCTGATTTTCTGGATGAAGTTTTGCACCACTCCCATATATTTTCGAAAGACAGTCATCTTGACAGAAGAGGCAGATACAAGGTTTATGCCACGGTAAAGAAAATAAATGAGGAGCTTGACGAGCTTACAAAAGAGGTTCTTAATGCCGAGAAGGACAACATTAGAATACTGCAGAGGATTGAGGATATAAGGGGTCTTGTTTTGGACCTGATGTTATAGTACTTGCACTAATGGGTAATTTTTTATTATTGGAGATTTTTTGGCTGCAGAATGTTTATTTGAGACGTGTATCTGATGCCTCATTGTAATTTATTGTTGTGCTGACAGGTTTTATATTTTTGCTATGGCAGGGGTGTAACGTGGATTTTAATTCGATTATCGGCCAAAAAAGTGTTGTGGAAAGTTTAAAAAGATTTATAGACAACAACAGAATAGGACATGCATATATATTTTCTGGACCGGAAGGAATAGGCAAGAGTACTGTTGCAAAGATTTTTGCATCCATATTGATGTGCGATGATGCGGCAGTGGATAAAAGCTGCGGCAATTGCCGGTCCTGCCGCCTTTTTGAGAACAGGACCAATCCCGACTTTGGTGTGTTGGAAACCAGGGGCCTTAGCATAGGTGTCGATGAAATAAGAAATTTACAGCAGGATATATGCATAAGACCTCTCTATTCCAAAAGAAAAGTTTATTTGATACGGGAAGCGGAGAAAATGACCGTGCAGGCCCAGAACTGTCTTTTAAAAACCCTTGAGGAACCTCCGGAATATGCGGTTATCATACTTGCAACGGCAAATTATGAGTCTCTTCTGGAGACCATACGTTCAAGAAGCGTAAGAATTAATTTTGCGAAAAATACCTTTGACGAGGTAAAAAGATTTATCGTGAGCAGGGCGGGAGGAGACTTTGAACAAGCGGATTTTATAGCTGCGTATGCCGACGGAGTAATTGGCAGGGCTGTTGAGCTTATGGAATCGGAAAGATTCAAGGAACTTCGGGAGAAGGCGATTGACGCGGCAGTCAGGCTTTCCGGGTCCGATTTTGAGGATATGTTGAATATTTCCCGGATGTTTGATGAGAACAAGGAGGACGTCGATTCCATACTGGATGTTATACTCCTGTTTTACAGGGATTTGCTTATGGCCGGGAAATTTGGAAATGAAAAGTTGTTGATTAATTCTGATAAAAAGGATATCATATTAAAGTACGCAGGTAGGTTTTCTGCTGGAAAATTATTGAATAATATAGAGATAATTGAAGAAGCTCGCAGAAATATAAAACAGAACGCAAATTATCAGCTTGCTGTTGAGGTCATGCTTATGAAGCTTCAGGAGGAAAATGCATAATGGTAAAGGTGGTTGGTGTAAGATTTAAAAAAGCCGGGAAAATATACTATTTTGACCCCGGCGATTTGGAAATAAATCTGCATGAAAATGTAATAGTTGAAACTGCAAGGGGAATTGAGTTCGGTCAGGTTGTGGTGCCGAACACCGAGGTCAGTGAGGAGGAAATAGTTGCCCCTTTGAAAAAAGTTATCCGTGTTGCCACGGAAGAGGACAAGGCGCATCATGAGGATAATATCAGAAGAGAGAAGGAAGCTTTCGATATTTGTCTTCAGAAAATTGCGAACCATAAACTGGAAATGAAACTGGTCGGCGTGGAATACACCTTTGACAACAACAAAATATTATTTTATTTTACCGCTGACGGAAGAGTGGATTTCAGGGAGCTGGTAAAAGACCTTGCTTCGGTTTTCAGGACAAGGATTGAACTAAGACAGATCGGTGTCAGGGACGAGGCCAAAATGATGGGAGGCCTGGGAGTTTGCGGCCGGGTTCTTTGCTGCAACTCGTTCCTTGGCGAATTTCAGCCGGTATCCATAAAGATGGCAAAAGAACAGGGGTTGTCTCTAAATCCCGCCAAAATATCCGGTGCCTGCGGAAGGCTTATGTGCTGTCTGAAATATGAACAGGAGGCATATGAGGAAATAATCTCCAGGGTTCCGAAAGAAGGGGCCATTGTTGAAACTCCTGACGGTCAGGGGGTTGTAATGTCGGTAAGCTTGTTGAAAGAGCTGGTGAAAGTAAAACTTGACCGGGAAAATGAAACCGATCTTAAGGTTTACAAGGCATCGGAAGTTAAGGTTATTAAAGATGTAACCCGTGAGGAGACTGAAGAGGAAGAAATAGATTTGGATGAGTTAAAACAGCTGGAAGACTGAAAGTGCTGAAAGTTTGTGAATGATTTGTCTTGAAATCAAATAAAAAAAGTGGTTTTCATTCCACAATTTTAGTGGTAAAATTATAAGGTCAGTAGTTTATTTTAATTCTTGCTAAAGGAATATATATAGGAGGTGTACCATACAATGGCATATTTTATAACCGATGCTTGCATCAGCTGCGGTGCTTGCGAGTCTGAATGCCCGGTATCTTGTATTTCACCAGGAGACAGCGTTTATGTAATAGATGCTGACGCTTGTATAGAATGTGGAGCCTGTGCAAATGTTTGCCCTGTTGATGCTCCTCAGCAGAAATAACGGTGTGTCAAAAAGAGGTCGAAAAGGTTGTGTGCCTTTCTTTGGCCTCTTTTTTATGCCTTGAATCGGAGATATATAAGAGGGTTATTTAAGTTTATTTATAAAGTTTATTTATGAATTAGGATAGCTTTTTATAGGCAATTTTATAGATAATTTAAATATGATAAATAATTTTAATATGAAATAATTTTTATGAAATAATTTTATATATGCTATTTATATATGCTATTTATTTTATATATGCTTGTTTATACATGCTGAATAATTTCGGGATACATGATGAACGCGGGTGTTTGATTTGGAAGTAAAATTGAATGAAAATGAGAGAATAGATGATTTGCAGTGCAAGGGATTGAAAATCATACAAAAGAAAGACGGTTTTTGCTTTGGACTTGATGCCGTATTGCTGGCAAATTTCGCAGACATAAAAAAGGGTGATACTGTAATTGACCTCGGTACGGGCACAGGTATCATAGCGATTCTCATTGCAGGCAAAACCGAGGCAAAATCCATAATTGGGCTTGAGATTCAGGAAGAAATGGCCGAAATGGCTCAAAGAAGCGTAAAGCTCAATAACCTCGAAGACCGTGTGAAAATAGTGTGCGGAGATATTAAAAACAGCGTTGAAATGTTTGGCGCATCAAAATTTGACGTGGTAGTTACCAACCCTCCTTATATGAACCAGGGGGGCGGGCTTTTGAATATCAGCGATACGAAGGCCATTTCGAGGCATGAAATAAAATGTACTTTGGAAGACGTAATAAAGGCATCGTCAAAGCTGTTGGTGCCCGGCGGGCAGTTTGCAATGGTTCACAGACCCGACAGGCTTGTGGATATAATATGGCTTATGAGAAAATACTCCATAGAGCCAAAGTACCTCCAATTTGTACATCCATATCCCCGCAAAAAAGCAAACCTTATTCTTATAAAGGGGGCAAGACAGGGGAGGGTGCAGCTTAAGATGCTGGAGCCGTTGTATGTTTACGACGAGAATGGAAATTATTCCAAAGAAATAGACAATATTTACGGCAGAGAGGTAAGGAACATTGAATAACAAAGGAACGCTGTATCTTGTTGCGACTCCCATCGGAAACCTTGAGGATATAACTTTAAGGGCAATACGGGTGCTGAAAGAAGTGGACCTTATAGCTGCCGAAGACACAAGGCAGACAATAAAGCTTCTCAACCACTTTGATATAAAAAAGCCCCTGGTGAGCTATTATGAACACAACAAGGTTGTAAAAGGCAATTATCTTGTAGAGCGCCTTCTGGAGGGAAAAAACATTGCCCTGGTCTCCGATGCCGGCACTCCGGGAATCTCCGACCCGGGGGAGGATATGATAAAGCTTTGCATTGAAAATGAAATTCCGTTTACCATGGTTCCGGGGCCTGTGGCGGCTGTGATGGGACTTGTCCTGTCAGGATTTTCGTCGGGGAGATTTGTTTTTGAAGGATTTCTGCCCATGAATAAAAGGGCAAGGAGAGAGCGAATCGATTCATTAAAGGATGAAATACGAACCATGGTTTTTTATGAAGCGCCCCATAAACTTGTTTACACTTTGAAGGACCTGTACGAGGTTCTGGGAAACAGAAGGATAGCATTGGCAAGGGAGCTTACAAAAAAATTTGAAGAGATTTTAAGGTGTACTTTGAAGGAAGCAATAGAAAAGTACGAAAACGAATCACCAAGGGGAGAATATGTCCTTGTGGTGGAAGGAGCGGACGAAAAACAAATAATTGAGGATAAAAAGAGTGAATGGAATTCCATGAGTATTTTGGAACACTATCAAATGTATATAGATGAAGGACTTTCCAGGAAAGAAGCAATGAAAAAAGTTGCGCAGGACAGAGGGATAAGTAAAAGGGATGTTTATAATGCCCTGATTTGACAAATGAAACGGAAAATTGCATAAAATCATAAAAATTGCGTAAAATCACAAAAGGGACTTTTTACGAAGTCCCTTTTGCAATTATACTGATTTTAACAATTATACTGATTTTATGAGGCTATTATTTTTTCAGCTCTCTCATACAGTCAGGGCAAATGTTCTTACCTTTGTAAACTGTTACATCTTTTGCGTTTCCGCAGAAGATGCAAGCCGGTTCATACTTCTTGAGTATGATTGTTGAACCGTCAACATAGATTTCCAAAGCGTCTTTCTCTGCAATGTCAAGTGTTCTTCTCAATTCGATAGGCAGAACAACCCTTCCTAATTCATCGACTTTTCTTACGATTCCAGTAGATTTCATAACTGATCCTCCTCTAAACATACAATATTCGACAAACTTCTCACTTTCTATAATACCATAAATGCCAATAATAGTCAACAATATTTTAAAAAAAATTCAATTAAATTCAATAATAATTTGTGGTGAGATTGTAAGTTAATAGTAATTCTATTTTTTCATAATGTCACAAAAAGCATCAAATTACTTTCGTCTTAAAATTAATAAAACAAATAGGAATACTTTTGCTTAAATTAAGCTATGTAAATAAAAGTATATTAAACCAATATATAACTGGCAAATTCATTTAAAAATCATATTCTGAAATTCGACAATTTAATCATGCCGCAAAAATTGAAATTGATGGGTTAATTTGAAATTTGGGAGTGGTATATTGTCCTAAATCGTCTCATATACATTATTTAGTATTAATACGTTTAAACGGGGCTTGCGCTGTGTTAAATTATATCTGGTTTGTAATGCTTGTGACGGGTTTTGTGGTCGGCATAATGAACGGAAGAGTTGATGAGATTACACAGGCGGTGGTGGACTCATCCAAAAATGCCGTGGAGATAAGCATAGGTCTTTTAGGAATTATGTGTCTGTGGACGGGACTTATGGAGGTTGCGGAAAAGAGCGGAATTGTAAGAAGCATCGCAAAGACCGTAAGGCCTGTTATGGAGTTTTTGTTTCCGGGGATACCGAAGGGACATCCTGCGTCGGGAGCCATTGTCATGAATCTTGTGGCAAACTTTTTAGGTCTTGGCAATGCGGCAACGCCGTTGGGTATAAAGGCCATGAATGAGCTTCAGAAACTAAATCCCGACAAAGACACTGCCACAGATGAAATGAGCATGTTTCTCGTTCTGAACACATCCTGTATTCAGTTTATTCCTGCAACTATAATTGCACTAAGGGCGTCCTTCGGGTCGAAGAATCCTGCGGAGGTTATAGGCACCATATGGGTTGCAAGCATTTGCGCCTTTATTACGGGAATCGTTGCTGCAAAAACATTGTCATATTTTTTCAAAGGCAAATCCCAGGCTAAAAAGAGATTCGAGAACAAAACGGGACGGGGGAGAGCATGAGTTTTATAAAAGAACTGTCTTCTTATGCCATACCGGCGTTGATTTTTGTTATCTTGTCTGCCGGGATATACAAGGGTGTGAAAGTGTATGACGTTTTTTTGGAGGGGGCAAAGGAAGGGATAACCACTGTTTTAAGGATTATACCGCCGCTGGTGGGGCTTATGGTTGCAGTCGGGGTGTTTAGAGCTTCGGGAGCGCTGGATCTTTTGGTTTTTGCCGTGAGACCTGCCGCCGATTTTTTAAGGATACCGACGGAGGCTTTGCCCATGGTTTTTCTTCGTCCTATTTCCGGGAGTGCATCTTTGGCAATGCTGTCCGACATATTCAAAATGTATGGGCCGGACTCTTTTGTAGGACGCCTGGCGTCAACTTTCATGGGTTCCACTGAAACCATATTTTATACTCTTGCAGTGTATTTCGGAGTGGTGGGTATAAAAAACATACGGCATACTCTGGCTGCCGCCCTTATAGCCGATTTTGCCGGTGTTATTGCCGCCGTATGGATATGTACGAAGGTTTTCGGCGGATGAGAAATCAGAACTTACCGGAAAGTCTCAGTAATTTGCACAGGTTGTAGTAAAAACGTGCCGCAGAACCGGATTTTTTCATGATATTTGTGCTTGCGAGCCTGTTCATTCCATGATAAGCCTGGGGATTCGAAAGATAGAGGGCAATTATCATTTTGACCGCGGTTCTGTGAAATTCCGGATATTTGAGTTTGTTGCAGCTTTCCAGAGACTTTTCAATAAAAAATGTGATTTTGTCTTCATACATTTTTAAATTTTTATAATAAAATGCAAGATTATTGTTGTTTCCGAATACATCATTTACATTGACAAAATTGTACAGGAGTGCATGAAGTCCGCAAATCCATGGGAAATATGCATCCCATATGTTGTCCACTTCTTCCCTGGTAAGGTACGGGTCGTGGGCACAGGCAAAAAGAACGAATACAAGAAGAGGGGATGCCGATGCGGTGATTATTTCTGTTTTGGATATGCCTGTACTTTTATCATAATACCTGTCCACCCATTCCTCAATTTTTTTGTTTCTTAATTCTTTATCCAAATGGGAACAGGTCATAAAATCCGAGTACATTTGAATGAATTTTTTCAGCCGGGTTATGACAAGGTTGTATGAAGGCAGCATTACAACCTGGTTTCTGCACCTTTCCACAAGCTTTATTATGGTTGAAACGTATTTGCTGTCAAGACCGTTTATGTAACCGACGGAGATTCTTCTTTTAGGGTCAACCGCGTCTCTTAGTGAAAGATAAAGGCGGCCTATCAGAAGTTCGTCTTTGTCTTTGATTTTGCTGCAAATATGGTTAATACACCGGTCGATGGTCTGAAATGATATTATAAAATCCAGCGTATTGTCAAGGTTTACTCCGGGATAGAGCGCATAAATGCCTGCTTCCCGGGCGGGAAGTTTTTTCATCTGCAGGGAAAAGCCTTCCATATTGTCATATTTGTCTTCAAAAATTCCATACTCCCTGAAAAGGGAGCGGGATTTTGGATATATGTCGCTGATGCACTTCAGTACCAGCCTGGGGCCGTGACAGCACCGGGTAATCATAATTTTCCTCCTTAAAAGCCGAAAAATATTTTCCGCTTCAATATAATATTATTCTTCCCATTTTATGCGTGCATTAAAAAGATTATGAAAGGAATTGTGAAAAAATTGGTTCAATAATCTCAATTTCCTTGAAAAATAAATAGTATATATGTATATTAGTATTAATGGCAAGTTTGAACGGCAATAATTAATCAGAAACTATTATCCAGTAATGTTTTATTTATACAAGGAGGAAAATAGATGGATAGAAAGACTTTTTACATTACAACGCCCATTTATTACCCGAGCGACAAGTTACATATAGGCCACTCATACACTACTGTTGCGGCGGATGCCGTGGCAAGATACAAAAGGCTGAAAGGTTACGATGTAATGTTTCTTACGGGAACGGATGAGCATGGACAGAAGATTGAACGCAAGGCGAAGGAAAAGGGAGTTACCCCGAAACAGTATGTGGATGAAATTGTGGCCGGAATCAAGGAACTGTGGAAGCTTTTGAAAATAACCAACGACAGGTTTATCAGAACGACGGATCCCCACCATGAGAAGACTGTGCAGAAGATATTTAAAAAGCTCTACGACCAGGGAGATATTTACAAGAGTGAATATGAAGGCTGGTATTGCACTCCTTGTGAGTCTTTCTGGACGAAGACACAGCTGGTTGACGGAAAATGTCCCGACTGCGGAAGGGAAGTGGAACTTACAAAAGAGGAGAGCTATTTCTTCAGGCTTTCCAAATATCAGGACCGGCTGATAAAACATATCGAGGAGAATCCGGATTTTATACAGCCTGTTTCCAGACAGAACGAGATGCTGAACAATTTCTTAAGGCCGGGGCTTGAAGACCTTTGCGTGTCCAGAACCACCTTTGACTGGGGAATACCGGTGTCCTTTGATGACAAGCACGTGGTATATGTTTGGATTGACGCCCTTTCCAACTATATTACCGCCCTTAACTATATGTCCGAGGACGATTCGGATTACCGCAAGTACTGGCCTGCGGATGTTCATCTTGTGGGAAAGGAAATAGTGCGTTTCCACACCATCATATGGCCTGCAATGCTCATGGCTTTGGGTGAGCCTTTGCCGAAGCAGGTATTTGGCCATGGCTGGCTCCTTCTTGAGGGCGGAAAAATGTCCAAGTCCAAGGGAAATGTGGTCGATCCTGTTGTGCTTGTTGAAAAGTACGGTGTTGACGCGATAAGGTATTTCCTCTTAAGAGAGGTTCCTTTCGGTTCGGACGGAGTATTTTCAAATGAAGCATTGATAAACAGGATTAATTCAGACTTGGCAAACGACCTTGGAAATCTTGTCAGCAGGACCGTTGCCATGATTGACAAATATTTTGGAGGGAAGCTGCCGCAGGAAAGACAGGCGGGAGAATTTGACGACGACCTTATAAAGACTGTGACGGATACACCTCAAAAGGTTGAGGAACTGCTTGACCGTTTGCAGTTCAGTACGGCGCTTACTGAAATCTGGAAAGCCATTTCCAGAACCAACAAGTATATTGACGAGACAATGCCGTGGGCACTGGCAAAAAGTGAAGAAAACAAGGCAAGACTTGCCGCTGTTTTATACAATCTTGCGGAAAGTATCAGAATAGTTTCCATACTCATACAGCCGTTTATGCCTGAAACTCCTGAAAAGATATGGCATCAGCTGGGTATAAACGACAAAAAGTATGTGGAGTGGGAAACTGCAAAGAAATGGGGAGTATATCCTGAAGGTGCCGCTGTGAACAAAGGAGAACCCTTGTTCCCGAGAATTGATGTTAAGAAAGAGCTGGAGGAATTGGAAAAGCTCACTTTGGCTGCGGCTGAAAATAAGGAAAAGCAATCACCGAAGCAGGAAACGGAGAAAAAGGATGCGGAAAAGAATGAATATATCACCATAGAGGATTTTGAGAAGCTGGATTTGAGGGTTGGCAAGGTTCTTGAGGCTCAGAAGGTTGAAAATGCCGACAAGTTGCTGAAACTAAAGATTGAAGTTGGCAATGAAGTACGCCAGGTGGTGTCCGGTATTGCAAAGTACTACTCTCCGGAGGAATTAAAGGGTAAATACGTTGTGCTGGTGGCAAACTTAAAGCCGGTAAAACTCAGGGGAATAGAGTCGCAGGGTATGATTCTTGCCGCTTCGGATGACAAGGACCTGGTACTGGTGACGATTGACAAAGAGATAAACAGCGGAACCAAGGTTCAGTAAATACATTTTTACATTTGAAAAAAAGCAGATTTGCAAGAAACGGAGAATGTTTATGCTTTTTGACTCACATGCACATTACGATAATAAAAGGTTTGATGAAGACAGGTTTGAAGTGATAAAAAAGGCCTATGACAGCGGCGTTTCCTACATTTTAAACGCCGCCGCCGACATGGCTTCCTCGGTGGAAACCGTTTCACTTACCCGTAAATTTGATTTTATTTACGGAGCCGTGGGGGTTCATCCCCATGAGGTGGCCAAAATGAGTGACGATGACATTGAGAAGCTTAAAGACTTTGCAAAAGAGGAGAAAATTGTCGCAATTGGGGAGATAGGGCTTGACTATTATTATGATTTTTCACCGAGGGAGCAGCAGAAGCTCTGGTTTGCAAGGCAGATAAACCTGGCGAAAGAACTTAACCTTCCTATAATTGTCCACGACAGGGACGCCCACAAGGACGTCCTTGACATAGTGAAGGCCGAGCAGGCAAAGGATGTCGGGGGAGTGTTCCACTGCTATTCGGGAAGTGTTGAGATGCTTAAGGATGTGCTGGAAAACAACTTTTACATTTCAGTGGGCGGAACACTGACATTCAAAAATGCAAAAAGGGTTGTTGAAGTTGTGGAACGTGTGCCTTTAGACAGGCTTCTGATAGAGACCGACTGCCCGTATCTGACCCCTGAACCCCACAGGGGGAAGAGAAATGATTCAAGCTATGTAAGGCTCGTGGCGGAAAAAATTGCAAAGATAAGGGGCATGAGTTTTGAAGAAGTGGCCGAAATCACGACTAATAACGCCAAAAGGCTTTTTGGTATAAAGTAATTTTCAAATAATCAAAATATTGACATAATACAGTTATCACCAATTTACCTTCGGAACATATAATGATATTGAGTTAAGAAGAATATTGACCGGAGGTAAATTTTTTATGGAAAAGAAGTATCGAAAAGAACCTGTTGAAATACCGCCGGAGATAGCAGAAACTGCTGCGGGCGGTAAGGTACCGGAAACGGATGTAACAGAGCAGTATCCCCAGATGGAAGAAATGAATGGAACGGAAGCTGCGGGAGAAATGCCTCAAATAGGGCCGATGTATCCGATACCACAGGTGCCGGCGCAGCCGACAGAACCGGCCCAGCAAATGGGCCAAATGCCTTGTATGCAGCCGATACCACAGATGGTGCCTGTAGTTTGCTGTCCGTTCCTGCTTCAGATGCATTGCCCGATGATGCCGATGGATTATTCATCCATGTCCCATCCAACGTACCAGACTGCACCTCAGGCCATGCCTCAGACAATGCAGGCCGTGCCTCAACCGGCAACTCCTGCCCAGTATGCTCCGGGTCCCTGTGGAAGTCCATATTATCCACAACATTCGGGCAGTCCGTGTGGATACGGTTCTGATATGTACGATCAGAATTATAATTCGAGCATGTATAATCCAAGTATGTATAATCCGATGAGACCGGGTTATTATTAATCAGCAGGGGGATTATGCCGGCAAATTTTTTTATGAAACATCTCATTTTATAAAACATGTCATTGTATTATCAAAGTACTTAAAATTCAGGCAGCAGGTAAGTCATTTACCTGCTTTTTGTATAAATATGGATAAATAAATCGGTATCATTTACCGATTAAAAACAATAACACAAGAGGTCCATCGGTATTTTTTTTGCACAGAGGCAATTACGAGTATAATGAACAGAAAAACAGCCAATAATTACATGTATATGATAATAATGTATAGAGATTTGACAAATACAACTGTTTTAAATAAAATACCCATATGTCCCTTAATGTTTAAACGGGAGGTGTAGAAGTTGTCGCAGCTTGTTGAAAGTATTAAAAGGCGTGTTTCGTTCAAACTGTTGGCTTGTTTGGCTGTTGCATTCGTTGTTGCGGGAATTGCAGGATGGGGAACATATTACAGCTGTCAAAAAGAAGTAGTGATAAACCTGGATGGCGAGCGGCTTGTTGTAAAAACAGTAAAATCCACCGTGAAAGAAGTATTGAAGCAAAGCGGGATAAATATAACCGAGGATGACTATGTTAGTGTTCCGCTTGATACGAAACTTAAGAGTAAAAAAGGCAACGTGATAGATATAAAAAAAGCAGTACCTGTTACAGTAATTGCCGATGGACAGGAATTCAAGCTTATGACTTCCAAGAAGACAGTCCGGGAAGCGTTGGAAGGAGAACCGGTCAATCTTGGACATTTGGACCGGGTTGAAGGGGCCGGACTTGATGACGAAATAGTTGGAGGCATGAAGCTCAAAGTCGTCAGAGTAAAGAAGAAACTTGTCAGTGAAAACGAAATTATCCCTTACAACGTGATAAAAAGGGAAAACGGCAGCATGGACAAGGGAGATTACAGAGTAATCAAAGAAGGAAAAGAAGGAGTAAGAGAAAAGGTCTATGTGGTTTCGTATGAGGACGGCAAAGAAGTGGGGAAACAGCTTGTAAGCTCGACCGTTGTTTCAGAACCGGAAACCAGGATTGTGGAATACGGTACTGTTCCGGTCTATATGACGGCCAGAGGAGAGAAATTCAGATACAAAAAGGTGCTGACTATGAAAGCCACAGCTTATACCGCATCTTATGAGGACACAGGGAAAACCCCCGATCATCCGGAGTTTGGAATCACTTATACCGGAATTAGGGCAAAGAAAGGTGTTGTTGCGGTGGATCCAAAGGTTATACCTTTGGGAACAAAGTTGTACATAGAAGGCATAGGAGGGACGCCCGACTACGGATTTGCCGTTGCCGCGGACATTGGAAGTGCTGTAAAGGGTAATGTCATCGACCTTTATATGGACAGCAGGCAAGCCGTTAAACAGTGGGGAGTAAAAAAGGTAAGAGTCTACATACTTTACGATTAATCACTGTATACATAATACAATGCAAGAATATGAGTTTGTAAAACAGCAATTTTTATGATTTTTAAAATTTTAAGGGACTGAATGGGGCCGGGATTGAATGTCCCGGCTTTTAAAATTTTGGATGTTTTATTATTTTAAATGTTTTATTAATTATTTATTTTTGGATATGCGGATTTTAAAATAAATATAAATATAAAATATATTTTTGGAGTTGGAAAGATGGGAGTAAATACCAAAAAACTTATCCAAAAATACAATTTGAAGCTGACAAAATCTTTGGGACAAAATTTTCTTATCGATGACAATATAGTTAAAAGGATAGTTGACGTGGCGGAAATAACGGAAAAGGACCTGGTAATTGAAATTGGCCCGGGAGTGGGCAGTATGACGGTGGAACTTGCAAAAAGAGCCGGGAAGGTTGTTGCCGTTGAAATTGACAAGAGGCTCATACCGGCGTTGGAAGACAACCTTGGAGAGTTTTCAAATGTGGACATTATTAACAAGGACATAATGGATGTGAATATAAATGAATTTCGGGGCGAAAGCGGCAATGTCAAAGTGGTTGCCAACCTTCCCTATTACATAACCACTCCTATTATTATGAAGCTTCTGGAAGAAAATAATGATAATATAGACATTATGGTTTTCATGGTCCAAAAGGAAGTTGCCCAGAGGATGGTTGCCTCGCCGGGCAAAAAGGATTATGGCGCCTTGTCCGTTGCCGTTCAATATTATACGAAGCCGGAAAAGGCGTTTGACGTTCCGCCTCATTGCTTTGTTCCGCAGCCCGAGGTGGATTCCACCGTAATAAAACTGAAAGTGAATGAAACTCCGCCGGTAAAGCTCATGGACAAGGACTATTTTTTCACGGTGGTAAAGGCTGCTTTCGGACAAAGAAGAAAAACTTTGGTAAACGCACTGCATAATTTTAAGGCTTTAGGCAAGTCAAAAGAAGAAATCAAGGAAATATTGAAAAAGCTTGGAATTGACGAAAATGCCAGGGGAGAAACATTGTCAATTACGCAGTTTGCAGAGCTTTCAAATTTGCTTTTCCGGTCTTCACAAATAATGTGAGTATTGGTTGCATAGGTTCCAAATCCGATAATGAAGATGATAAACCGTTGATACTTTCAATCTTTTTGAGAGTATAAACGGTTTATTTTTTTACTTGCCATCATATATATAATTATGAACTCGGTAATATGAAAATTCATTTTAAAAGACACAATTTTTTAAAAGTTAAAAACTAATGTATGCGGGCGGTAAAATTCATTTCAATCCTGTAGAGGGAGGGGACGGCCAAAATGGATAATAGATTTAAATATCACAGGTCATTTTTAATATTTACCCACGAAGATTCAAGAAACGGAGAAGGGAGAGAACCGTCAGGATATGTAAAAATAGAAATCAGAGACGGCAGGGGAAAGCTTTGCTGTCAGGTGTCAAACCTTAGGGAAAGCAACGACGCAGTTTATAAACTGTATTTAATAAATGTGGATGAAGCGGGACTTAAGGCGGCTTGCCCGGGAGTCATTGATTTGGCGAAAGGAAAAGGTGAATTGATATGGAATTTTGACCCCGCAAATATTGACGGAACGGGAATGAGTGTCTGTGACATCAATGTTGCGGCAGTTATCCTTGAGAACAATAATGAACGGTACATAGACAATATTCTCTGCCCCCTTGCGGCGTATAAAAACGGGAAAATTGAGTGGAGACAGAAAATGAAAAAGTTTTTGAACAAGCAAAGGGCGCAAGAAGCGGAAGAAACGGAAGAAAGACAAGATTTTGAAGAAGCACAGGAAACCGGGGAAAGTCAAAGGACCCAGGATATCCCAAAAAAAGAAGAGATGCAAAAAACGGAACGTGCGCAAAGAACGAAAGATGATGCAATGCCGAAAACGGGTTCTGAAAAGAGTGAAGATGGCGGCAAAATAGGGGAAGATATTGCAAGTGGAAATGAAAATATTGAGGATAAAAATAAAAACATGATTGAAAGCGTTCAGAGAAAAGAGGACAATAAGAGCGGTGCTGATACCATTGTGGAAGAAAACGGTCGTGGCGGGGTTTCTGACGATGATGAGAGAAAAACAAAAATTGAGGCTGAGAATGAAGTTGAAGATAAGAATGAAAAAGAAAATGAAAATGAAACTGAAAGTAAAGATGAGTTTGGGAATAAAAGAAAAGCCGGCAGTGAAATAAATTTTGAAGAATTGGTGGCAAAATTTGATAGATGCTTTGAAAAGTGTAATCCGTTTATGTCCGGCAGAAAAGATTACAGGTGGTGGAAGATAGCAAGTCCGGTTCATTTGAACAACATACTGTACCAAATGAAAGTAGATGTACCCATCCTTTTTAATCCCCTGGTGCTTATGGCCCACTTTAAATACAGGCATTTGATTGTGGGTACTTATGAAGACAAGGCCAGAAATCTTCGTTATATTGTCTGCGGTGTTCCCGGAGTGTATTGGGTTGACGAGAAGCCTTTCGGCAAAATATGCAGGTGGGCCCAGGTTGACGGAAACGTGCCGAAATACGGTGCATTTGGATATTGGCTTGTTTATATAAATCCCAATACAGGCGAGATATTGAACGTTGGCTAGATGGATGTTGTCAGGTATCATTAGATATTTTAATCGCAATATTAAAATAATTAATAAATAAATTAAAAAAATTTATAAAAACTATTGGCTTTTTTTATAAAATAGTATATTATATAAGGTGTAAGTTACCTGGGGAAATAAAGGGGAGGTGCATATAATGGAATTCATTAAGGATTTAACGAGGAAAGTTACTGATACCGCCAGAGTTGCCGCAAAAAAGTCCAGTGACATGGTGGAAATTACTAAGTTGAATTTCAGCATTGGTTCGGAAGAGGATAAAATTAAAAAAATTTACATGCAAATAGGAGAGACGGTGTACCGCTCTTTTGAAAAGGGCGAGGAAGTTTCCGGGGATTTGAAAGAGCTTTGTGAGAAAGTTTCGGACATGAAGAAAAATATCGAGAAAATGAAGCAGCAGATTTTGAAAATAAAAGGTGTAAAAATCTGTCCGTCATGCAAAGGAGAACTTCCTGAAGAGGTTGCTTATTGCCCCAAATGCGGCACAAAACAGGAAGTGGTTGTATCTTCCGCGGAATCAAAAGAAGAGAACAGAAGGGAGAATAATACTGAACCCGGAGAACAGGACAAGGCGGAAAACAGTACCGGATGTAATCCCGAATGTAATGCGGAAAGTAATGTGGAAAATAATGTTGAGCGCAGCAAGGAAACTACCGGAGAGAACAAGGAAGAAAGCTGCGGGAGCGAATGCCCCGCTGAGCAAAACGAGAAAAAATGAAGTTTTAATATTTTAATATTCTTTGGCAAGATATTTTTAGTCTATGGCTTTTAACTGCGCCGTAGGCTTTTTTATTTTTGGCAGGCCGGGTTCACCGTTATTTCATGTTTGTAGTACTATTAAAGTCAGACTTGGTTAAATATAAATTTTATGACTTGCATACAAACTTGATGTGTATTATAATAAAAATACAAAACAAAATAGCAATAATTTACTCAGTTATTTTTGAAATGGGGGTAGTATTAATATCGTATAATGGGGTTGCATATCTGCTGTCTTTCGAAAAAAGCACAAGAACTTCAAATGTTTCCATAGTGAAATTTAAAAATTGGAGATTTCTTTGTTGCCCCCTCAAAAAGTATATTTTTTTCGAAGATATATATATGGGATTTATTGATTAATTTAAGTTATTAATTTTGGCCTTTTAGGGTCGTTGAAAACTGAATATGTTAAGTTGTTTTGCGTGATTCAGCTGCATTTGACGTAAGACTTCGCCGGTCTGTTTAAATTCCCATAATAAGATGTATTTATTGTAGTAATAATCTGGCATCTACAAATTTCAGTATTTGCAATAGTCTCTGTTCAAAAAAGCAATTGTCTTTTAAACCTTTCAGTATTGTCTTCGTGGCAGTTTCTTTTGTTATACGTCGTTCCGACAAAAAAATGTAAATTTATGTCAAATGCGCGGCTGATTTGATAAAAAAGTTTGTTAACACAAATTTATTATGTTAACACAAGTATTTTTTGGGTCCAGCTTAGTTTTATGATGAAAATAATGCGTAAAATTTATCCGCAAAAAGGGGGAATGAATTTATTGCGGGTAGGTTGCATTATTTCATCATATAACTTAAAAAGAATAAAAAAGTATATTTGAAAGGGGAAGATGGAGAGAATGGTAAAAAGCAGAAAGATTTCTATTCTGTTGGCAGTTGCAATGCTGGTATCCATAATGATACCCACAACTGCATTCGCAGGTCCTACAAAGGCACCTACAAAAGATGGGACATCTTATAAGGATCTTTTCCTTGAACTCTACGGAAAAATTAAAGATCCTAAGAACGGATATTTCAGCCCAGACGAGGGAATTCCTTATCACTCAATTGAAACATTGATCGTTGAAGCGCCGGACTACGGTCACGTTACTACCAGTGAGGCTTTCAGCTATTATGTATGGCTTGAAGCAATGTATGGAAATCTCACAGGCAACTGGTCCGGAGTAGAAACAGCATGGAAAGTTATGGAGGATTGGATAATTCCTGACAGCACAGAGCAGCCGGGTATGTCTTCTTACAATCCAAACAGCCCTGCCACATATGCTGACGAATATGAGGATCCTTCATACTATCCTTCAGAGTTGAAGTTTGATACCGTAAGAGTTGGATCCGACCCTGTACACAACGACCTTGTATCCGCATACGGTCCTAACATGTACCTCATGCACTGGTTGATGGACGTTGACAACTGGTACGGTTTTGGTACAGGAACACGGGCAACATTCATAAACACCTTCCAAAGAGGTGAACAGGAATCCACATGGGAAACCATTCCTCATCCGTCAATAGAAGAGTTCAAATACGGCGGACCGAACGGATTCCTTGATTTGTTTACAAAGGACAGATCATATGCAAGACAGTGGCGTTATACAAACGCTCCTGACGCAGAAGGCCGTGCTATACAGGCTGTTTACTGGGCAAACAAATGGGCAAAGGAGCAGGGTAAAGGTTCTGCCGTTGCTTCCGTTGTATCCAAGGCTGCAAAGATGGGTGACTTCTTGAGAAACGACATGTTCGACAAATACTTCATGAAGATCGGTGCACAGGACAAGACTCCTGCTACCGGTTATGACAGTGCACACTACCTTATGGCCTGGTATACTTCATGGGGTGGTGGAATTGGTGCATCCTGGGCATGGAAGATCGGATGCAGCCACGCACACTTCGGATATCAGAACCCATTCCAGGGATGGGTAAGTGCAACACAGAGCGACTTTGCTCCTAAATCATCCAACGGTAAGAGAGACTGGACAACAAGCTACAAGAGACAGCTTGAATTCTATCAGTGGTTGCAGTCGGCTGAAGGTGGTATTGCCGGTGGAGCAACCAACTCCTGGAACGGTAGATATGAGAAATATCCTGCTGGTACGTCAACGTTCTATGGTATGGCATATGTTCCGCATCCTGTATACGCTGACCCGGGTAGTAACCAGTGGTTCGGATTCCAGGCATGGTCAATGCAGCGTGTAATGGAGTACTACCTCGAAACAGGAGATTCATCAGTTAAGAATTTGATTAAGAAGTGGGTCGACTGGGTAATGAGCGAAATTAAGCTCTATGACGATGGAACATTTGCAATTCCTAGCGACCTCGAGTGGTCAGGTCAGCCTGATACATGGACCGGAACATACACAGGCAACCCGAACCTCCATGTAAGAGTAACTTCTTACGGTACTGACCTTGGTGTTGCAGGTTCACTTGCAAATGCTCTTGCAACTTATGCCGCAGCTACAGAAAGATGGGAAGGAAAACTTGATACAAAAGCAAGAGACATGGCTGCTGAACTGGTTAACCGTGCATGGTACAACTTCTACTGCTCTGAAGGAAAAGGTGTTGTTACTGAGGAAGCACGTGCTGACTACAAACGTTTCTTTGAGCAGGAAGTATACGTTCCGGCAGGTTGGAGCGGTACTATGCCGAACGGTGACAAGATTCAGCCTGGTATTAAGTTCATAGACATCCGTACAAAATATAGACAAGATCCTTACTACGATATAGTATATCAGGCATACTTGAGAGGCGAAGCTCCTGTATTGAATTATCACCGCTTCTGGCATGAAGTTGACCTTGCAGTTGCAATGGGTGTATTGGCTACATACTTCCCGGATATGACATATAAAGTACCTGGTACTCCTTCTACTAAATTATACGGCGACGTCAATGATGACGGAAAAGTTAACTCAACTGACGCTGTAGCATTGAAGAGATATGTTTTTAGATCAGGTATAAGCATCAACACTGACAATGCCGATTTGAATGAAGACGGCAGAGTTAATTCAACTGACTTAGGAATTTTGAAGAGATATATTCTCAAAGAAATAGATACATTGCCGTACAAGAACTAATTTCAAAACTGATTTGAAAGGACCGGCTTGTGCCGGTCTTTTTTACATTTCTAAAGCCATACCATGGCTTTTCGCATAATTTCTATTATATTCGCTAAAAACCAATGATTTTTGTGCCGAAATATTGTATAATAAATAATAATGTGTTCTTTTTTGAAAAAAGAGTCGCATGGTCTGCAATGTGCAAAGGAGCTGATGGTATGGCGGAGAAAAACAAGGTGGAAGTCAGGATAGCGGGAAAAGATTATACGTTGGTTGGTTGCGAATCCGAAGAGTATATTCAGAAGGTGGCGCTGTATATAGACAAAAAGATGACTGAAATCATGAGAATGAATAATAAGCTTAGCACCTCAATGGCATCGGTGCTTACCGCCGTTAATGTTGCCGATGAGTATTTCAAAGCTCAGGAGGAGATTGCAAGTCTCAGCAGGGAGTTGAAAAGTGCAAAGGAAGAGATAGAAAGGCTGAAAGAGGAAAACCGGAGGCTCGCCAATGAAAATGCCGTAATAAGCAACAAAAATACCTACTATCAATTGGAGCTGGCAAAGAGAGAAGCTGAGTTGAATGAAGTTCGAAATACCCTTGAGAAGTCAACGAGAGCAAGAATTTAAAATATGGGATGTCGGTTAAATGGCAGGGAAGCGTAAAGGGCGCTTCTTTTTACTTTTTTACAGGGTGGTGTCCAACCGTGAAAATGATATTCATCTTTATAGATGGTTTTGGTATTGGAAAGGAGGATGCTTCGGTCAATCCTCTGGCCAATCCGGAGCTCCCAAACATAAATTATATACTTAATAAAGCCGGTGCAATTCCTACGGATGCCTGTCTTGACGTGCCCGGCCTGCCCCAGAGTGCAACGGGGCAGACAACCATATTTACCGGTCAAAATGCGTCAAAGGTCCTGTCCAGGCATTTGCACGGACAACCCACAATTACACTGAAGAAGATGATAATTGAAAACAACCTCTTTAAAGAGCTTATAAAAAGAGGTTTTTCCGTAACAAATTCGAATGTGTACAGAACGCCGTATATTGAAAAAATCAAAGACCCAAAGGAGAGAAAATACCGTCCTTCTGTCACGACGGTTATGACCCTTTCCTGCGGATTAAATCTCAGAACCGTGGAAGAATATATAACCGGAGACGGTGTTTATCATGATATCATCGGAGAAATTTTGAAAAATGAGGGTTACGTGGAGGAACTTATTACGCCCCGGGAAGCTGCGCAAAGGCTTTATAGCCTGAGCCGCAAATATGATTTTACTCTTTTTGAGTATTTTGTGACGGACATACTGGGGCACAAAATGGAAATGGAAGAGGCAGTGGAAAAGCTAAAGATTCTGGATGCCTTTTTAGGCGAGCTTTTGAATCTTTACAACGAGGATGAGGATATCATATTTATCACAAGCGACCATGGCAATATTGAAGACTTGACGGTCAATACCCATACATTCAACAAGGTACCTACGGTAATTTTAGGGAAAATACCTGAGAATGTGGAGATTGAAATAAATTCGCTGACCGATATTATGCCGACAATATTAAAAATTTTTGATGCAAAGGGAGAGTTATGACAAGAGATTTTAAACCGGAATTGCTTGCCCCCTGCGGAGACTGGGAAGCATTTATGGCAGCCGTCGAAAACGGTGCGGACGCGGTATACGTGGGGGGAAAGTTGTTTAATGCAAGGCAGTATGCTTCAAACTTTGATGAGGAAAAAATCAAAGAGGTAATACACTATGCCCATGTGCGGGATGTAAATGTATATCAGACCATGAACATCCTGATAAGCGACAGTGAGATGAGAGAGGCGCTCAAAGCATTGGAGCGGTCGTACCTTGCAGGTATTGACGGGGTGATAGTCCAGGATATCGGACTGGCGAGTTTGATAAGAAAGCTGTATCCGGATCTTGCACTTCACGCAAGCACACAGATGACAGTATACAATTTGCAGGGCGTAAAGCTGCTCGAGGAACTGGGATTTAAAAGGGTTGTGCTTGCAAGGGAGTTGTCGCTGGAGGAAATACAATATATTACTGAAAATACTTCACTGGAGGTGGAAGTGTTTGTTCATGGGGCGTTGTGTGTCTGCTATTCGGGACAATGCCTTATGAGCAGTATTATTGGAGGAAGAAGCGGAAACCGCGGAAAATGTGCCCAGCCCTGCAGGCTTCCGTATCAGCTTCTGGAAGTTGGCGAAGGAAGCGGTCTGCCTCAAAGAAAAGCGAACAGAGGGTATTTTATGAGCCCAAAAGACCTGTGCTCTGTTGATATTTTGGATAAAATTATAAAAAGTGGTGTAAAATCGCTTAAAATTGAAGGCAGAATGAAAAGCGCCGAGTATGTGGCCACCGTGGTGAGGATTTACAGAAAATATCTTGACAGGCTGTTTGAGAGTACGGACAGTCGTAATGAAGGTATTGTGGAAAAGGATATGAAGGACCTTCTCCAGATATTCAACCGGGGGGGCTTCTCAAAAGGATATCTGGAAGGAAAAACGGGAAAAGATATGATGAGCTTTGAGAAGCCTAAAAACTGGGGAATATACGTGGGAAAAGTAATGGCCTGTGACAGGGCGCAAGGCAGCATAAAAATAAAACTTGAGGAACCTTTAAGCCTTGGTGACGGGATAGAGGTGTGGAACGGTGAGGATGAAAGCCCGGGAACAATTGTAACGTCAATCCGGGTAAACGGCAAGGCAGTGACGGAAGCACTGCCGCAGCAGGTGGTTGAGGTAAGAAACGTCAAAGGCAGGATAAACAAGGGAAACAAAGTTTACAAGACGTCCGACAAAAAGCTTAATGCTTCTGCCAGAGAATCTTTCACCGGAAAATTCAAAAAGAGAATTCCCATTGAAGGAAGGATTACTGTGGCGGGAGGCAAACCTCTGTCAATTATTGTGAAGGATTATGAGGGAAACAAAGTTGAAGTCAAGTCCTCATACGTGCCTGAGAAAGCTCTGACAAGTCCCGTTACCGAAGAGAAAGTTTTGAAACAGGCGGCAAAAACCGGACAGACTCCTTTTGAATTTAAAGAATTGCTCGCCGATGTGGAAGACGGTTTGTCCGTACCCGTAAGTGAAATCAACAATATTCGGCGTCATGCACTAAATCAGCTGGAGATAAAAAGAACCGACAGATATCCCTTAAGAAAGCCGGGAAATTTGCAAGAAAAATTGGAGGATGTGATGCATTTCCCGGGAAATAGTCGAAACGGGGAGGAAAAAAATTAAAAATTTCGGCATGTTTTTACAAAGACATGGCCGGGCTTGAATATGAAAGCCTTGGAGTGGATCGCATCTACCTTCCTTTCAGCATGTTTGTAAAGGAAAACAAAGAAAGGATTTTGAGCATTAAAGAAAATGCAGAGCTGTTTGTATTTATTCCCCCGGTAACCAGGGGAAATTATGACAAGCTGATAAAATCCAGGCTTGATGATATTGTAAATATGGGAATTGACGGAATTCTTGCGGGGAACCCCGGCACTGTGAAATATGCCGGAGCATACCCAAAAATCCGTATTATGGGGGACTTTTCTCTGAACATATTTAACAGTGTTTCAATAAAAACTCTCAAGGATATGGGGCTTGACGGGGCGACTTTGTCCTGCGAGCTTAATTTGAATCAGATAAGGGAGATGGGGAAGTTTCCGGATTTTGTGGAAGAAGTGCTGGTATACGGAAGAATACCCCTTATGATCAGTGAGTATTGTCCGGTTGGGAGCATAAAAGGCAATTTCGGCAAAAACTCCAGATGCAGCATGCCTTGCAAAGACAAAGATTTTTACCTTGTGGACAGAATGAACATGAAATTTCCCGTCCTGTGCGACAGGATTGACTGCAGAAGCATGATTTTCAACGCAAAAGTATTGCTGCTTTCAGATACTGTTGATAGAATTAAAACATTGGGTATTGATATGGTACGGCTTAATTTTACGGATGAAAATCCAAAAGAAGTAAAAGACATAGTGAAAATGCACAGGGATCTTTTAAATAACGGTTCCGGGGCGTTAGACTCTTATAAGCAGTTGATTGATAAAATAAAAAGCAGAGGCTTTACAAAAGGGCATTTCCCAAGGGGTGTCCAGTAAAGTGGGAAGCTTTCCGGTAAAGTAAGATGTTTTCCGGTGAAGCAGGAACTTTCCGATAAAATAAAAAGATTTAAAGTAAAAAATTTTGTCTGGGGGTAGTTGGATGTCGGAAAATGTTGAAGTATTTGTGGAAATATGCAGAGAAGGAGCGGTAATACCGAAATATGCGAAGCCATGGGATGCGGGCATGGACATATGTGCCGCCGAGGATGTAATCATAAGGCCCGGAGAAACGGTAATAGTTCCGACAGGGCTTAAAATGGCCATTCCCGAGGGTTATGAAATACAAGTCCGTCCCCGAAGCGGGATATCACTGAACACACCGCTTCGAATCACAAACTCTCCGGGTACTATTGACAGCGGTTACAGGGATGAGATAGGAATAATAATTACAAACACGTCCCCGGCATCCGGCGGCGGAGAAATTTCTTCGGGGCAGAATGAATTTACCATTGACAGCAAAGGCAATAAACAGGGAGTGTATAAAATTCGCAAGGGGGACAGAATTGCACAAATTGTGCTTCAGCGTGTTCCCAGAATTCAGTTTAAAGTGGTGGATTCGGTAAAGGAAATAGGCAATAACCGCGGTGGGGGATTTGGTTCCACCGGAGTACGGGAGTAATAAAAAAAGCCTGCAAAAAGCTCAAAGGTCAGGGGAGAACCTTGAGCTTTTTGCAGTGTATGAATTTTTAATTCTGCCGAAAGCACATGAAAGATGAAAGGATTGAATTTGCATGCCTTCCGGCAGTTGTGGGACTTGCGTAAATCAGTTATTTCTTGTAAATCAGTTGTTCCTTTTTATTTCGGTTCGTTTTTGTTTTGACCATCATTTCCATTTTCAGCGCCATTTTACCATTTTAGTCGTCAGTCTCATTTTCATCTTATAAGTGCCTTTCTTGCATGTTTATTTTTGTATTTTGCTTTAAGCTCTTTGCAAAAAGCCTTGATAAGCTTGTCAATGTCATCTTTGTTTTCATTGTCACCGTTAATTATAACCGCTTTGAGTTCATCGTCTTTGTTTTTTCATCCCGTTCCACTGTGGCTCCGGGAGCATTGGGCACGGCTTTTAAAAGTATCAAAGTTCTTCTGTCTTTGACTTCTTCATGCGAAATCCTTCTTCAATTTGGTGTTTTTTGGAATCTGCTTAAACCGGTTAAAAAGAGAGTGCATTGCATGCAATTTTACTTTATATAATAATTATTCGCAAAAAATTAAAAAAAGAAGGGGGTGTTTTTTGGACTGTTTTCAGGCAAAGTTTTAGTGTTTATAGCAATTTACATAATATTCATCATAAAAAATCTCTTGTTTTGCATCTTGAAGAAAATGTGCCCTGATAAATGCCGGCAGAGTATTTACAATTAGAAATTGTTGCATTATAATATAAGTACGAACAAATGTTCGGTACAAGAAGGTGTAATTAAATGAAGAGAGTGATTCTTCACTGCGACCTTAATAATTTTTATGCCAGCGTGGAATGTCTGTATCATCCCGAACTTCGCGACAAGCCGGTTGCGGTGTGTGGCTCGATAGAGGACAGACATGGCATAGTGCTTGCCAAAAACTATGCGGCAAAAAAATACAAAGTAAAAACGGGCGAGACGGTATGGGAGGCAAAAAACAAGTGCCCGGGGCTGGTTGTGGTAAAAGCCAATCATTCTTTGTATTACAAGTTTTCAAAATATGCCCGCCAAATTTACGAATATTACACCGACAGAGTGGAATCCTTTGGATTGGACGAATGCTGGCTTGATGTCAGTGAAAGTACATTGCTTTTTGGAGACGGGACGAAGATAGCCAACGAGATAAGAGAAAGAATAAAAAGGGAGCTGGGAGTGACGGTTTCCGTTGGCGTAAGCTATAATAAAGTATTTGCAAAGCTTGGGTCTGACATGAAAAAGCCGGACGCGGTTACGGTTATTACCGAGAATGATTTTAAAGAAAAAATATGGGGACTTCCGGTGGAAGCTCTTCTTTATGTGGGGGATTCAACAAAAAAGAAACTTAACAATATGGCTGTTTTTACTATCGGAGATTTGGCCAATTGCCATTCGGAATTTCTCGTAAGGCAATTGGGAAAATGGGGATATACCCTGTGGAGCTTTGCAAACGGCTATGATACCAGCCCTGTTGCCAAAAATGATTGTGAAATACCGATAAAGAGCATAGGAAATTCCCTTACCGCACCAAGGGACCTTACGAACAACGAAGATGTCCGGATTTTAATATATGTACTTTCCGAAAGCGTGGGAGAAAGGCTTAGAAGTCACAATCTTAAAGGAAGGACCGTCCAGATAAGTATAAAGGACCCGGAGCTTCAGACATTGGAAAGGCAGGCCGGGCTTGACATACATACCAGTATTACATCTGAAATTGCGCAAAAAGCGTATGAAATATTTTTAAAATCCTGGAATTGGTCAAAAAACGTAAGGGCTCTGGGAGTCAGGGTGACGGATTTGGTTGAGTCGGATACATGCACGCAGATATCATTGTTTTCGGACGACATAAAAAGGCAAAAGCTTGAGATACTTGATGAGTGTGTGGACAGGGTCAGGGAGAGATTTGGATATTATTCGGTGAGAAGAGGAATTTTGCTTCAGGACAGAGGATTAAACAGGATTTAAAAAATCTGTCAGGGAAGTGATATATTGTGGGAAAGGTCTTTGTGGATGCCATTGTGAAATTTACAAAAGAAGGAGACAAAATTCCTTTGGAAATAGTATGGGATGACGGACGAAGGTTTGAGGTGGACAGGGTTCTTGATGTGACAAAAGCGGCGTCTTTAAAAGCGGGAGGAAGAGGCACAAGGTACAAATGCAGAATAAGGGGAAAAGAAATATACCTGTTTTTTGATGATGAAAAATGGTTTGTGGAAACCGGAAATAAATAGTTGCCGGATGCAACAGGATACAATAAAATAACAATGTTGAATAATTGCAAGTACGGATATGAAAGATTGGGGTGATGCTTTATTTATATAAAAGGAATAAAAGGGAACACGGAATCATTAAAACCGTCGGTTCTCAAAGAAATTGAGGAGCTTTTTGACATGCAGGGCGCGAAAGATGAATTTCTGCCGGCGGGCCTTGCGGTCAAAATGGCGGAACTTACAGGGAAAATCAACCGCGAAATAGCGGTGTATATAAACAGAAAAGGGAATATAATTGACGTAAGTGTGGGAGACAGCAGCACCGTTTCACTTCCGGAAGTGGAAGGAAGAAAGGATTTGGCACGCCTTGTCGGGGTAAGATGCATCCATACTCATCCCAACGGTGAGGGAATGGTTTCACTGGTGGATTTAAATTCCCTGGTTAAGATGAGACTGGATGCCATGGTGGCAGTCGGAGTGAAAGACGGGCGGATAACGGAAATATACGCGGCTTTGCCTGTGAGGGATGAAAACGGGAATTTGGGCAAAACCACCGTGTATGGACCCTTTGGCAAGGACGACAAAAGAATGAATAGGCTTTGGGACATAATACTTGAGACGGACAAGCTTAAAAGTACGGTGGTGCACTTAAATGAGAGCGATGAAGAAAGAGCCGTGCTGGTTGGGCTTGAGACTTCGTCAAAGGTCATTGTGGGAGGAAAAAGCGAAGGAGAAAGATCTTTGGACGAACTGGAAGAGCTGGCCCGCACTGCCGGAGCGGTTGTTCTGGAAAAAATAATACAGAGAAGACCTGCAAAAGACCCGGCATTTTTTATCGGAAGGGGAAAAGTTGAGGAACTTTCTCTTATATGCCAGGCTCTTGACGCCAATCTGATAATTTTTGACGACGAGCTTTCGGGAGTCCAGATGAGGAATATTGAAGAGATGACAGGAGTAAAGGTTGTGGACAGGACCACTTTGATTTTGGACATATTTGCCAAAAGGGCGCGTTCCCGGGAGGGAAAACTTCAAGTGGAACTGGCCCAGCTAAAATACAGGGTATCGAGGCTTGTGGGTCTTGGGACCCAGCTTTCAAGGCTCGGAGGCGGTATAGGAACAAGAGGTCCGGGTGAGAAAAAACTGGAGGTTGACAGAAGGCATATAAAGAGAAGAATAAGCTTCCTTGAAGCACAACTTAAGGATGTGGAAAAGAGAAGAAATTCTTTCAGGGAAAGCCGGACAAGGAACGCCATACCCACCATTGCGCTGGTGGGATATACCAACGCGGGAAAATCCACTCTTATGAACAGGTTGTGCGAAAGCAACGTCCTGGCAGAAGACAAACTCTTTGCAACTCTTGACCCCACGACGAGAAGTTTTAGACTTTCGGACGGAAGGGAAGCGCTTCTCATTGACACGGTGGGATTTATAAGAAAGCTCCCTCATGAGTTGGTGGAGGCGTTCAAGTCAACTCTTGAAGAGGCAGTGTATGCGGACATGCTGATTCATGTGGTGGATGCTTCCAATGAGGAGGCGGAAGAACAAGTAAAGGTTGTGAACGATATCCTTGAAAGTCTCGGTGCGGCAAACAAACCTGTTATCATGGCACTCAACAAGATGGATATGGTAAAGGGCGGCCTGAGGCTTGCAATATCCAATCCGAACGGCAGGATATTTGAAATATCTGCCGTTACAGGACAGGGAATAGATGCCATGCTCGAAGGCATCAGGGAAATGCTGCCCGAGGATGAAAAGGAGGTAAGACTTTTTATACCTTACAGTGACGGATGGGTCATATCCTATATTTATCAAAACGGAAGAATACTTGAGCAAGTTCACGGCGAGTCGGGGACCGAAGTAAAAGCTTTGATAAAAAAACACAGACTGAAACCTGTCAGGGCATATATTTGTGGGAAATACCCTGTCTGATATACAGCTGAACGCTGCAATTTCCTCACAGCCAGAATAAAGACTACCATTGAAGTAATATATTATATATATGAAAGTTTTTCTAATATATATGAAAGATTTAAGAATATGTAATTATATACAATTAAATTATGAAAGGGGTTTTTATCATGCTGATGAGGAGCTTTGCAGGCGGAGTGGTGTTCTCGGGAGACAAGGTTCTTCTTTTTAAAAATGAGAGGAATGAGTGGATGCTTCCGAGAGGCAAGATGCACGACGGAGAAATTTCGAGTGAAGCAGCGGTAAGAAGAATCATGGAGGAATCCGGGATAGCCACTGAAATCATATACACAGCCGGGCAGACCAACTATGAATTCTCATCCACGACGCATAAAAAACCCTTCTGCAATAAAACCACGTGGTACATTATGAAATCCCTTGACGAGGAAAATAAAATAATGAAAATAAGAAGAAAAAACAGTTCACGATTCATGGACTTTGTTAAGGTTGACGAAGCCATGAATCTTATTAATTCAGGTCATGACAGATCCCTGGTAAGCCTGTCATATAGGAAATACCGTGAATTGGAGCAGAATAAGGAATACAATTTGAATAAAAAGTGTAATTTGGATAAAAAATGTGATTTAGCTAAGAGCCGTGATTTAAATAAAGAATACGATTTGGATAAAGAGTGTGATTTAAGTAAAGAATATGATTTAAATAAAGAGTATGCTTTAAATTAAAACACTCTGAATCAAGGCTGTAAAAAGTAAAGGGGCTGAATAGCCCCTTTATTAAAACACGAAATTATTCCATATAAGCACAGAAACTATTCTACAGAAATTATTGTTAAAAAATCAAAATTTAAAGATATACTTTCCTATTACGTGATCAACAGGAATAGGTCCGACCATCCTGCTGTCGAAACTATTGTTTCTGTTGTCTCCCATTACAAAAATATGACCTTCCGGAACGACTATTACTTCATCGGAAGTGTAAAGCATTGGTTCCTTTACATAAGGTTCATCCAGCGGCACACCGTCCCTGTAAACTTTTCCGTTTTTGAATTCAAGCCTGTCGCCGGCTTTGCCGATGACCCTCTTAATCCAAAAAATTTCTTCCATATCTTTGTTGAAGTGATAGGAAATGGCATTGTATCTGAGACTGTCCATTATATCGTCGGCAATAGTGCGAGGTCTGTCAATTCGTTTATCTATAATTACTATGTCTCCGTAATCAGGTTCAAGTCTCAAAGTGTGAATCAGTTTGTTTACCAATACCCGGTCATTGTTATGCAAAGTGGACTCCATGGAAATTCCCTGGACCATGGTTGGCTGCAAAACAAAAACGGTGATTGAAAGTCCCAACACGATGGCAAGGAGAATATGGGCGGTCCAGCTTAAAATTTCTTTGATAATCTTCACGGTATATTCCTCCCAAAAAGCACGATGTCTTTTTCGTCGTTTTGATAATATTATACCTCATTTTATATGCATTTTTCTACTACCGGCGAAAAACTATAGAGTAAGAGACAATATAATGTTAAAATATAGGCAAAGGAAAATTTTAAGACGACGATACTTAAAATAATCACGAAATAACTTAAAATAATCAAAAATCAATAAAAATTGAGAAACAACCAGGGAAATAATCAAGGCAAAAAGGTGGTCAATGTTGGAAAAGGAATATAAAACAGTGTTAAATCATGCGGTGTATGAGATAGAAGAGAAAAAATCCAGATTTATAGCGTCGGTCAGGCCGGTATCAACCGAAGAGGAAGCGGTTGAGTTTATTGAGGAATTGAAATCAAAGTACTGGGATGCCACACATAATGTTTACGCCTACTATATTGGTGGAAAGAATATTATACAGAAGTTCAGCGATGACGGAGAACCGTCGGGGACTGCCGGACTTCCCGTACTTGAAGTCATAAAGAGAATGGGGCTTCGGGATGTGGCGGTTGTTGTAACAAGATATTTTGGAGGTACTTTACTTGGAGCTGCGGGACTTATACGGGCATACAGCAAAAGTGCCTCAATGGGGATAGAGGCAGCCCAAATTGTGACAAAAAAGCTTTGCACCCAGGTAAATATAATTCTGGAGTACACTTTGTTTGGAAAGGTTCAGAACATCCTTATTTCGAAGGGATTTACAATAAAAGATGTTATATATGAGCAGGATGTGGAGATAATAGTATTTGTTCCGAAAGATGAAGTTGACGCCTTTATTGACATGATTAATGAGGCGACAAACGCAAGAGCAATTGTTCAGAAGGGAGACAGTTGCTATATCACGTTGGACTCTCAAGGGAAAATTGTAGCGGACCGGTAGATTTCACCGCTGATTGCAAGCGGTGGCCGGCTGATTTGACTTAAATTGTGATAACAAGGAAGGAGGATGGCCGTGTTGGATGAAAAAATGCTGGAGAAAAAAGTATGGGCCGTTGTAGGCGCCAGCGACAATCCGGAAAAGTATGGGAACTTGATTTATAAAAAGCTTAAGTCAAGAGGATACAGGGTATATCCTGTAAATCCCAACTACGAAACTATCGACGGTGACAAATGCTACAAGGATTTGTCGTCTCTTCCGGAAGTGCCGGAAGTTATTGACATGGTGGTTGCACCAAGGCATGGAGTAAAGGTGATAGAAGAAGCTGCTAGGCTTGGAGTGAAAAATATCTGGCTGCAACCGGGGACTCATAACAAAGAAATTATGGAGCTTATTGAAAGCAAGGGGTTGAATGCAGTTCAGGCGTGCGTGCTTGTGGCGTTGAAATAGAAACCTGCAGTTTTGCTACGGCAGGATTATTGGTACGGAAAGCTCATAAGAAGTGTAAGCTGGCACTTGACGAAAAGCGGGGAATTTTACGGTGTCATTGAATATATGTCGGAGAACTCGATGTTGATGGCTTCAATTATTCTGCTTTGGGAATTCTGACCGTTTGGATCATGCCACTGATTTTCCTCACAGAGCTGAATGGGAAGTGATATTATAAATTCGCTTCCCTTGTTTTCTTTGCTTCTTACCTTTATAACTCCGTTGTGAAGGGCGACAAAAGATTTTACAATGGAAAGGCCTATTCCGCTTCCTTCAATTTCCGCCGTAAGACCGTTTTTTACCTGCCGGTAACGTTCAAAAATAGCGGCCTGCATGTTCTTAGGTATCCCTATGCCCGTATCTTTTACTTTAATAATAACTTTATTAAATTTTTTTGCAACTTTTACGGTGATTTTTCCTCCGGGATTGGTGAATTTGACGGCATTGGAAAGAAGGTTCAGAATTATTCTTTCAATCTTGTCAACGTCCACAGCGGTTATAATTTCCTCTTCAAGGGTGTCAAATTCCAACGTCAAACCTTTTTGCTCCACGTAGGGGATTACGGAGCTTGTTATGTCTTCCACCAGATATACGATATTGCAATTTACCATGTTGGTTTTGATATATCCGGAATCAATCCGGCTGATATCCAGAATATTGTTTATAAGTCTTAAAAGCCTGTAACAGTTCTGTTTTATGGTAATCAAATGTCGGGTTGATTTTCTCCGGTCGTTTCCGTCGAGAGGATATTTCTGACTGATAAGCTGTATGGCTCCAAGGATGACACTTAAAGGGGTTTTAAGTTCATGGGACATGTTGTAGAAAAACTCTGATTTTTGACTGCTTGATTTTATAGTTTTCTCATAAAGCGAGGTAAGGTTTCGAATCAGCTCGTTTTTTTCTTCAAGCTCCCGTTGAAACTGTTTTTTTAGGTTGTCAATATCGGCGGTGTGCTCTGAACTAATCTTGCGCAATTTTTTATTGGCATACACTATAACCGACATTATGGCAACGACAATTAAGATTTCCAAAAACAGGACAAAAATGTTTTGGGCCATCAACATGCCAAGGAGGGAGCAATTGTCTGCATGAGTCTCATCAATTAGTTTGCACATGAATGAGATAAAACCGACACCTGCTATAACCAAATGTGCAAGCACGGAATATATCACAATTCTCGTACACACGCCAATATAAGGTTTAGTACTCATAGTATCAACCCTTACCTTAAAGTAGTATATTATATACTTGACATAGAATAATATAGAGTTATATACATAAAATGTCATACCTATTTTATACAATAAAAACAAATATGTAAATACATTTTTGGGATTCATGACAAAAAACTTTTAATTGGATGAGAAAATCTTTATAAATCGACGTTTTAATATTATAATTTATAGAGGACGAAACTTGATGGGGTTTTTGTAGCTGTTTATTTTCTTTTTACGCAAGTTTTATATATTCGTTAAGGAGGTATTTTATGGCTGGGCATTCGAAATGGGCCAATATAAAACACAAAAAGCAGAAAACGGATGCACAAAAAGGAAAAATATTTACAAAGATCGGGAGAGAGATAGCCATAGTTGTAAAGCAAGGTGGACCGGACCCGGAGGTTAATTCAAAGCTCAAGGATGTTATTGCCAAGGCAAAGGCTGCCAATATGCCCAATGAAACCATCATGAGAAGTATTAAAAAGGCCGCGGGGGAAGTCGATTCCACCAATTATGAAGAAGTGGTGTATGAAGGCTATGGCCCCGGCGGTGTGGCCGTTATTGTCGAAGCTACGACGGACAACAGAAACAGGACTGCGGGCGAGGTAAGACACTTGTTTGACAAATTCGGAGGAAATCTTGGCACAACAGGCTGTGTGTCCTTTATGTTTGACAAAAAAGGCGTGATACTTATTGAAAAAAGCGACAAAGTTAATGAAGATGACCTTATGATGAAGGCCTTGGACCTTGGAGCGGAGGATTTTACCGCTGAGGATGAGTATTTTGAGATAATTACGGCACCGGAAGATTTCTCAAAAGTGAGGGAAGGTCTCGAAAAAGAAGGCTATGAATTTGTTGAGGCCGAGGTTGAGATGGTTCCGCAGACCACCACCACACTCACCGATCCGAAACATATTGAGTTTATGAACAAGCTTATTGACAGTCTGGAAGATTTGGATGACGTCCAGAACGTTTATCACAACTGGTACGGAGAGTAAAAAAACGACGGGATTGAAATTTCCCGCCTTCCTGCATGAACAAGCATTGCAGGAAGGCTTTTTGTTTTAAATTCTGTTTTAAACCAAAAAAATTATTTGCCTGAAACGGGCCTTATTCCAAAGCTTGGGGCTATTTACGCAAAGAAAAGTCTCCTGTTAATTTCCCATAAGTATTAACAAGATAAAAAATTTTTGATATTATAATAGGCGTTGAGGAAGGAGAGGATAAATTTGAGCAATATGGTGTACGACATTCTTGAAAGCCAGATAAAGAACGAGATCGACAGAAGTATTGAGAAGTTTGGAGTTAAAACCTATGATGTTTCAATTGATGCGGATGTGGATTTGAGTATTAAAATTGTTCTTGTTTCAGATGAGGCGCAAATTAAAAGCATTAGTTAAAATATCGGTTGAAATTATATGGGGATTTCAGTAAAAGCTTTTTGACCGGCCGGAAGGTAATTGATTGGAAAAACCAGGTGCCTTATGAAAGAAGCAAGGCACCTGGTTTTTTAATTTGCCTTTTTATCAGGCTTTGTTTTCAACACGTTCGGATTCTCTGAACAGCAAGCTTATGCTGTAGAGACCGGCGATACCGACTATAGAGTATATAATTCTTGAAATAATTGATGCTGCACCAAACAAATCTGCCACAAGGTTGTAGTCAAACAGTCCCACCAGAAGCCAGTTTAAAGCTCCAATTATAACCAAAACCAGAGCCAGTCTGTCCAAGGGTGTTCTGTCCATAATTACAACTCCTTTTTTCAAATTAGAGTTTTATTAAATTTTTTATATCTGTATTATTACCGTCATAAAATTAAAAATTCATAGTAAAAAATGAATTGGAAAAGAAGTAAAAAAAAGAAAATATTATCCCAGAAAATCCAGTACGCACTGGGATAATATCTGTATTCCTGTGATTATGCAGCTTTCGTCAAGGTTGAATTTGGAGGAGTGAAGGTTGTAAAAATTTTCATCGTGAGGGTGTCTGCAGCCTAAGTTGAAAATTGCCCCCGGGATTTTTAAAGCGTAGTAGGAAAAATCTTCCGCAAGCATGGAAGGCTCCGGATTTTCCACTACGTTGTCGTCCCCTACAATTTTTTTCGCGGCATTTGCAACAAGCTTTGCAATTTCTGCATTGTTTACGACAGGAGGATAGCCGAGGTTGTAGTCAAAAGAGAAGTCCGCTCCCTCCGCCGACGTTAATGAGGCGATTACAGAATACATTTTATTGTATATTACATTGTGGGTTTCCCGGTCGAAAGCCCTGACGGTGCCTTTGATGACAGCCTGTGAGGGAATAACGTTGTAGGTGTTGCCCGCTTCAAAGCATGTAACCGACAGAACGGCGCTTTTAAAAGGACTCAGGGTTTTTGGAATAATGGATGAAAACATGTTTATAATATTTGCCCCTATGGATATTGGATTAACGCATTTGTTGGGCTGGGCCGCATGACCACCCCTGCCTTTTATGACTATGTCGAACTCGGCGGGCGAAGCCATTACCGGTCCTGCGCCGACTGAAATTTGACCCGACTTTAAAAGCGGGGAGACATGAAGGGCGATTATGGCATCGGTTGCGGGATTGTCCAACGCCCCTTCTTCAATCATAAAAGAGGCTCCTCCCAGCCCTTCCTCCGCAGGCTGGAAAATAAATTTGACATTGCCGGATATTCTGTCTTTAAAATGATAAAGTATCTTTGCAGTTCCCAGCGCTATGGCGATGTGGGCATCGTGCCCGCAGGCATGCATGACATTTTTATTTTGGGATGCATATTCAAAATCGTTTTCCTCGGCTATGGGGATGGCATCCATGTCGGCTCTTATTGCAATTGTCTTACCGGGTCTTTCACCTTCAAGGACGCCGACAACACCTGTTTTGGCTACGTTTGTGCGGACACTGAAACCGAGGTTTTTCATAAAATCCGATGCGATGGAGGATGTCCTGTATTCATTAAAGCCCAGTTCAGGATTTTTGTGAATGTCCCTTCTTATGCGGATGACCTCATCCATTATTTCAGAACATTTTTCTTTTATTTCCAAAGTACACATTTTTTATCACCTTGCTTGATTTTAAGTTGTAGCCGTGGATTTTTACCATGGATTTTGCGGCAACATATAACTAGAATATATATCAATTAGAATATATATCAATTAGAATATATATCAATTTGCAAACAAGTGCAAGTAAAAGTGAATTTTGGCAGGGATATACGGAAATAATAACAAGAAGAACAAGGCTTAAACTTTGTTCCTAAATTTCTTTCATTTTCATAGTACGCTTCGGTGCTCTTTCTTTAAAAAAAACACAGTCAGGGGAGGCTGAGTCCGAGTTTTTTGTGACACTATCAAGCGTACACTTGCCGTCCTGTTGGTGAACGCAATTTGACGAGCAGTTGATAGTTGTCATAATATCACTCCCGTTGGAAAGACTATTGTTAAGTCGGCTGCAATCAATAAAGCAGGTCTTTTAATAATCAGGTCTGTTATTAATATTGTAACCCATTAAAGTATTAATTATTAATTATTAATTATTAATTATTAAAATAAAATCCGCACCTTTGCAGAAAGGTGCGGTTTATCTGAACAACCGCCGGTCTTTTAAAAGGCCGGCAGTTAGTATCAAGGCTCATTATATTTTACGTCCTGTTTGTCTGAAATAGTATATAATTTTATTTAAGAGCAGCTGCAATTTAGTCTGTTTTGATTAAGCTACTTATATTTATGAAAATAAAAAACCAATTGTGACAACTTTTATTATAATTTTATGTTTAATTTTATTTTTTCTATGATAAAAATTTTTGAAAAACAGGACAGGTGAGTTCATGAATTACGTAAAAGTGCCCAACATACCCGAAAGAAAAGTCCGGCTTGCCCTGGTGGACGGAAGAATCAGTCCTTCTTTGGAGGCAGGATTTAAGGACAGGGGTATTCAGCTGATTAAGACGGAAGCCCATTCGGGACTTTACCCGGCCGTTTCCTTTCATCCCGATGCCGTTTTTCATCATTTGGGGGAAAGAAAGATAGTGTATGCTCCCGGAGTGCCCAAGAAAATTCTTCGCGAACTTTCCGAATGGGGATTTTTGCTTCTGAAAGGGGAAGCCGAGCTTGGCCCGAAATATCCGGCAAGTGTTTACTATAATGCGGCGAGGGTCGGAAATATTGTGTTCCATAACACAAAATATACCGATAAAATTCTTAGGGAAAATTTTTCTAAAATGGGCATAGAACTGGTACACATAAACCAGGGGTACGCAAAATGTGCAATATCCGTTGTGAATGAAAACTCCATAATAACCATGGACAGAGGAATTGCAAAGGTGGCGGAAAAAAAAGGAATTGATGTTTTGGTCATAGAAGAGGATGCGATATTGCTTCCGGGCTTTAAAAACGGATTCATAGGAGGAAGCACAGGACTGATTGACAAGGAAAAATGGGCTTTGGCAGGCGATATGCGAAAGCTTCGGTCCTGTGAGGCAATAGAGGATTTTCTTGCCCAAAAAGGTGTCAAAGCCGTCTCTTTGTCAGAAGAACCGGTGGTGGACATAGGTACGATAATACCGCTTATTACAGAGTGAAACTGCGGCAAATTTGCCAAATACCTTTTATTCCCCTTTGTAACTAACTCTTTTTCTCTGCATATAATATACTATAAAAATATGTATGAATGTTTGATTAATAATATGCCAGGTTGCAGTATGACAATAAAAAATCGGATCGGAAGAAAATTATCCCATAGTTTGTATATATTGCTTGCTGCATACAACAAATTGCGAAGACATATACTACGTTTTGAAGGGATGTGAAGTTGATGCAGTTTCTTTCTATTGGGGTTAATGATGATGCTGACAGTTTGAAAGAATATTTGATAAACGAATTGGCCCGAAACAATAAAAAAAACATAAACTATCTGGTGAGAGATGTTGCGGATTCGGAAGGCTCAACTTCAATTATCTGCAGCTTGGCGGATAATGATGCTCCTTCGGACATGAATTCTCATTTATATAAAGAATTGGTTTTAAATGTTTCAAATGCTTTGGCAACTTTTATAATTGATAAATATGAGGAAAAGTTGATATATAGAATAATAAACAGCAATTATTGTTATTTTACCCAGGCGGAAAGGAAAGAAATACAAAGGCTTACTCTTGCAATCATAAAAAATGAGGAAAGAAACTTACTAAACAGTTTTTTTCAAATACGGAGAAAGAATATCATAATAAAAAGATTGCTGGAGTATTTTGAAAGTTCAAACACTGTTATACTGGACGGGTTTGTAAATTTTCGCCTGAAGGATTATATGAAAGACCTTGAAGAAATAGTTGAAAAAGCCGTGGACGATTTCCTAATGGAAAGGGAATACAGGGAATTTATACGGCTTTTGAGGTATTTTGTGGACATACAGGAGCCCAAATTCAATGCCGTTCATATAATTGCGGGTTATGACAACAAATATGTACTGCTTGACGAGAACAAAAATGAAATTACCAATGAATGTCTTCAGGAGTTTGTAAACGACATACCCGAAGGAGAAATCAATTATGACGATCTTCTCGTAAGTTCTCTTATCACCATGGCCCCAAGAAAACTCGTGATACATGGAGCCAAATCTTTTAGAAACAAAGAGCTTCTTGAAACGATAAAAAATGTCTTCTGGGGCAAGGTTGTCATATGTTCGGAATGTGAATTGTGCATGGTAAACATGGTAAGAAGTGAAAACAAGAGCCAGATCTGAACCTTAAACACGCGAAAACGGGCCGAACAGGCCCGCTTTTTTGATATAAAATTACAAAAAAACAGAAATGACACAAATTTTCTTCAAAATTTTTTGCCATAGATATTGACAATATAATATCAAATGATACAATATATTGTATAATATAATATTATGTATATAAATACTGTTTTCCGTACATAATATAAAAAGTGAAAAATGTTTTGTTTTGAATGCTTTTAAGAAGCTTTCAAAAAAACAATCTTTGCAGAAAACTTTAAGCGATTAATATACTTTTCTTTCTACCAATGATTAAAGAATACAAGGTACCAAGGATTAAGAAAACTTAAAAGCAAAAGATAACTGGCGAAAAAAACGAAAGAAAAAATATTGGGAAAAAAGAGAGTAGATTTACTCTCTTTTCCCTGTTTTAAGGGAAATATTTTTACAAAAGGTGATTTTCCGGACGGCTTTTAAAAGACCCAAACGGTCTTTTTTTATATGTCCGGTATTGACGGAAGAAAATTGCCCTCATTGTAACGGCGGGCGGTTTTATGGTAAAATGGTTCTAATACAAAAAGGAAATTTGTACTTTTTAATTTTGAGCAAGTTTCGAAACTTACGGAGGTATAAAGTTGAGGGTTGTTGGATTTGTAGGACCGAGCGGGACCGGAAAAAGCCACAGGGCTGTATGGGTTGCCCGGGAGAGGGGAATAGATTTTATTATTGATGACGGCCTTCTCATAAGAGGGGCCCAGATTATTGCAGGAAAGTCAGCCAAAAAGGAAAAAACAAAAATAGGCTCGATAAAGTGCGCCCTGTTTACGGACGATGATCATGCCGATGACGTAAAGACGGCCATAAGGCAGTACAATCCGGAAGGTATACTTATCCTTGGAACGTCGGACGGCATGGTTGAAGCCATAGCGAAGCGTCTGGAGCTTCCGGAAGTAACCGAAAAGGTTTATATACACCAGGTGGCGACGGAGTTTGAAATAAAACAGGCGCTTACCACAAGAAGGGAACAGGGAAAGCATGTGATTCCGGTTCCCACTTTTGAGATAAAAAAAGATTTTTCAGGGTATTTTCTTGACCCTCTCCAGATATTCAGAAGGAAAGGGAAAGGGCGCTTTCAGCTGATTGGCGAAAAATCCGTGGTCCGTCCCACTTTCAGCTACCTTGGCAATTATACAATTTCCGACTATACGATATACCAGATTGTGGATTATGTTGTTTCAAATATTGAAGGTGTGAATAAAATATCAAGATTTCGGGTGGAGAATCATCCCGAAGGCATATATATTGAAATGGACCTTGTGCTGGTATACGGCTGCCAGATAAGGGAGCTTTTGAGGAAGGTCCAGCAAAAGGTGATTGATGAGGTTGAAAAGCTTACGGCGCTCAATATTCAAAGCCTGAACATCACGGCAAAAAGCCTTGTTTTGGAACCAAACAAGGCTTTGGATTCAAAGCGCGGCGATTCTTCTAGTTGAAGCTGCAAAAACCGACCAATTTTTGAATGCTTCTTGGCAGGGCATCTTTTGAATTACCCCAGGGAGCGTCATTGTTGCGGTAGTCAAATTTCTTGGTAAACCAGTTTACCTCCTGCTGGATACGCTCCATGTTTTCTATCTGCATGGAAAGCAGATTGTCCACAAATATGGCGGTCTCTTTGGGACCAAGATATTTTTCCGTGCCTTCAAGAAGAGCTTTAAAATGCTTCAGGCAAAACCCCTTGCGGCTGTGGAACAGTTCTTTAAAGTCGTTTTCTTTAAAGTAAAGATAAAGGATTACATCTATATATCTGTCCATTGTTCTGTTAATTCGCTTACACACCGTGCAGGATTTTTCAAGCTTTTCAAGATGGTCAATCAGTTCATTCACAAACTTGCGGGTTTCAGTCTGTTTTGAAGAGAATTTGCCCGACAGATTTTTTATAAAAGAGACATCCGCATCTTTTTTAAGCTGCTCTTTTTTGACTTCATATTTTTTCTTAAGCCTTGATGTTTGTTCCACCATGTGGGTGTCGACAATGAGGCCCAAACCCAAACGGTTTGCCCGGGTGTTGTACAGAAGTTCGAAATGCCTTCTGCAAAAGCCGTTTTCATTTGTCTCCATTCTTCCTTCGGGCTCCATCAGGAAAGGTCCCAGGACATATTCGATGTTTTCGTCCTCCAGCTTCTTTTCCAGCACGCACATGGGGCATTCGCAGTCAGTGTTGAACGCATCGGTTACAGGTATTGTATAAATTTTTTCCTTCATAACAATTTCCTTTCAAAGTTTAATGAATATAATGGAAAAATATTTTTATACTTAAATTATAACAGAAAAACGGGGTATTATATATAAGTAACGCAAAAATTATAACCGGCGGAAAATAATGAATAACTCAAAAGTATTAAAATTATAAAAACGCAAGATATTCAAAAAATATTCGGAAAATATTCAAGAAAGTATTGTAAAAAAAGATTGTAAGAAAATATTTGAGGTATGGTGAGGATATGGAATACAAGGGATATAAAATTGAGCAAAAGGATAACAAGGTCATTGTTGAGAAAGTGGAGGATTTTAACCCTGTCCATGTATTTGACTGCGGGCAGTGTTTCAGATGGATAAGACAGCCGGACGGAAGTTATACGGGGGTTGCCTGCGGCAGGGCTTTAAACGTAAAGTACCGGGATGGAGTTTTGGAGTTGTCGAACACCGGTATAGAGGATTTTAAAAGTATATGGTTTGACTATTTTGATCTCGGCAGGGACTATTCGCATATTAAAGAGAAAGTAATGAAAGATGAGATAATGAGGGAAGCGGTAAAATTCGGCTCAGGGATAAGGCTTCTTAAGCAGAATATATGGGAGACCTTGATATCTTTCATTATCTCTGCCAACAACAGAATTCCCAGGATAATGAAAACCGTGGATGAAATATCCCGGCTTTATGGCTGTGAAATAGAAATGGACGGTGAAAAGTATTATGCGTTTCCCTCTGCCAAGCAGCTTTCGCACGCAACTTTGGAAGAATTGGAACAAACCGGAGCAGGATTCAGATGCAAATACATAATGAATGCGGCAAAAATGGTTAACGAGGGGAAAATAAACCTTGAGGACGTTTGCTCCATGGATACCGTTGAGGCGAGGGACTTTCTTATGAGATTTCAGGGGGTGGGGCCTAAAGTTGCGGACTGCACACTTTTGTACAGCGGGACAAAATATGATGTGTTTCCCACCGACGTCTGGGTGAAAAGAGTAATGGAGGAGCTGTATTTTAAAAGCGAGGCAAGCTTTGGCGAGATACAGGAATTTGCCCGGGATTATTTTGGCAAGTACGCGGGGTTTGCCCAGCAATATCTTTTTTATTATGCCCGGGAGAACAGAATCGGGGCAAAATGACTTATTCCACATAATTACAAAGGATTATTTTGCGTTCACAAATTGTAAAACTAATTATAATTTTGATTTATTAAGCATTAAATAGTTTGATTGTAATATCCTCGATTTAATAGCTTTAAAAGTGTGTAGAATTGTTTGTTTTTTGGAACAACTCAATGATATAATGGATTTGCAAGCAAGTGGATGAAAATTGGCAGCCTGAAATGTGCGGAGTAACCTATAATTTTGAACCTACACATGACAGAAGGGAGTTTGGAGTTTGAAAGTACGATGCCAGGCCGCATAGCAATTCCGACACATGTCTTTAAGATATGTGCAACGGCAGCGGAAGGCAGAGGCTTTCAACAGAACACCCACCTAGCGAGGGCTAGGTGTCAAAATATAGGGGAACGGCATTTTGGGTGCAAATGTGATAAAGGGCCTCAAGGAAACTTGAGGCCCTTTATCATGTTTGATATCTGGTTTTACATACCTCTTCCCGGAATTATGGCGTCGATTATTCCGTAAACCAATGCTCCTATTACGGCACCAAGCAGAGTAACGCTATATCCCGCAACGAAGAATTGAGTGATATATATTATTACGGCTGCAAGAACAAAGCCGGTAATTCCCCTTCCGTACGGACTGGCATGTATACCGAGGAATCTTAATGCAATATAGTCAAGTGCTGCAAGGACAATTGCACCCAAAATAAGCGGCCAGAAGCCTGTTATTGAAAAGCCCGGGGTCAAAGCTGCCGTGACTGCAAGTACAACGGCTCCCACTACCAGTCTTATGAGGAAGTGGATCAAGCCAATACCCTCTGCCCTGGCATCGTTGAAATTTGCCATCAGTTCACTTCCTTTCTTTTTATTGTTGATATTGCTTTGCATTAAATTGCTCAATTTCAATGGACAAATTTATATTTTGCATTATCATTTATATTATGAATTAATAACATTATAATTATTCAAAACGGGTAAACTATACTTGTGTGCCAATAAAGACTGAAACGGTGAAAATTGGCGAAAAATAAGAATTTGCCGTATTTACTTCGAATGATATATTTGGTAAAATTGATTTAACAAATTCATATGGGTTAAAGATAATGATTGGGTAGAGTATCCCATGGACCGGCCTTACAAGAGAGGAGCTGCCGCCGGCTGAGAGCAGTTCTAAGGTGACGTATGGGAGAAGTGCACTCATGAATCGGAAAGCCGAACGCTGCGGGTGATATTTAAAATGTTGGCAGTTTGGCCGCTGGCAAGTAGGTTTTCCCGGTTAAAGCGCCGTTATGCAAATGAGATGGAATTATTCCAAATCATTGATGCGGAATAAAATGGTGCGGAATAATTTCAAAATAGAGTGGAACCGCGATTTTACCCCGCCTCTATGTTTTGCAGGGCGGGGTTTTAACTTGTACAGGTATAAATTTATAATATAAATATTATAGATATAATTTAAGTTTATGTGGTAACTATAAATCATAATTGAACAATTAATCGGGATGTGAGGAGTGGAATGTTTAAACAGTTTATAGAGGATGCAAAATCAATTGCCGAAAGGGATCCGGCGGCGACAAGCGTGCTGGAGGTAATCTTTTTATACTCCGGGTTCCATGCGGTTTGTCTCCACAGGATTGCCCACTGGTTTTACAAAAGGAACATGCGTTTTATTGCGAGGTTCATTTCCCAGCTTAACAGATTTTTGACCGGTGTTGAGATACATCCCGGGGCGAAAATAGGCAAGGGACTGTTTATAGACCACGGCATGGGTGTGGTAATAGGGGAGACCGCCGAAGTGGGGGACAACTGTACAATTTACCACAATGTCACCCTTGGAGGTACCGGCAAGGACAAAGGAAAGAGGCATCCCACCATAGGAAACAACGTGCTTATAAGTACCGGGGCAAAAGTACTGGGCCCGTTCAAAGTAGGGGACAATTCACGAATTGGAGCCAATGCGGTGGTTTTAAACGAGGTTGAGCCGAACACCACGGTGGTCGGAGTACCGGGAAGAGCGGTCAAAAGGGGAAATCAGAAGATTGTACCCTCTATTGAGCTGGACCAGATACATATTCCCGACCCGGTTGCGCAGGAACTGTGCAGGATAAAACAGAGACTGGAGAGCCTGGAAAAGGAGCTTATGGAGATGCGGCGCGCCTCACAAGGTTCAAATGTCCAGGAGCCTGTGCCTCAGGAAAAGTCGTGTGAAGAGGAATGCAAATTGGAGATGGGAAAGGAGATAGCCGATAATGAGACTTTATAATACTTTGACCAGAAAAAAGGAAGAGTTTCACCCTATTGATGAAAAAGAAGTGAAGATGTATTCATGCGGCCCCACGGTTTACAACTATTTTCACATAGGAAACGCCCGTCCCTTCATCATATTTGACACTTTGAGAAGATACCTTGAATACAAGGGCTACAACGTCAAGTTTGTGCAAAACTTTACCGACATAGACGACAAAATGATAAAAAGGGCAAATGAGGAAGGAATAACGGTAAAGGAACTGGCAGACAAGTTTATAAACGAGTATTTTGTGGATGCAAAAGGTCTTGGAATAAAAGAAGCCACTGTGCATCCGAGGGCCACGGAAAACATTGACGCAATAATTGAGATGATTAAAAAGCTCGAGGAAAAAGGTTTTGCCTACAATGTGGACGGGGATGTGTATTTCAGCGCCAGGAAATTTACAGAATACGGGAAGCTTTCTCACCAGTCATTGGAGGATTTGGAGCTTGGCGCAAGAATTGACGTGGATGAAAGGAAAAAAGACCCCATGGATTTTGCGTTGTGGAAGGCTCAAAAGCCGGGAGAGCCTGCATGGGACAGCCCGTGGGGAAAAGGAAGGCCGGGCTGGCATATTGAATGCTCTGCCATGGCAAACAAGTATCTTGGAGAGACAATAGACATCCACAGCGGAGGACAGGATTTGGTGTTTCCCCACCACGAGAATGAGATTGCCCAGAGTGAAGCCGCAAACGGAAAGCCTTTTGCACGATTTTGGCTTCACAACGGTTTTATAAACGTGGACGGCGAAAAAATGGCAAAGTCCAAGGGTAATTTCTTTACGGTAAGGGATATTGCAAAAACTTTTGACTATGAAGTAATAAGGTTTTTTATGCTTTCCGCCCATTACAGAAGCCCCATAAATTTCAGCGCTGAGCTTTTGGAACAGGCTAAAAACGGGCTTGAGAGGATATACAACTGCCTTGACAATCTTGAGTATTTAAAAGAGCATGCACAGGCTGAGAAAATAACGGACAGTGAGAGGGAGCTTCAAAACAGACTCCTTGGGATTAAGGCAAAATTCATTGAAGCCATGGACGATGACATCAATACGGCGGATGCCATTGCAGCCATTTTTGATATTGTAAAGGAGGTTAACACCAATATAAATGCAACCTCCAATTCCTCAAAGGAAATTATTGATTTTTCCCTTTCACTGATAAAGGAATTGGGAGGAGTTTTGGGAATTGCCCAAAAGAGCAGGCAGAAAGTTCTCGACAAAGAGATTGAGGAACTTATTGAAAGAAGGCAGAAGGCGAGAAAGGAAAAAGATTGGAAGACGGCTGATGAAATCCGAGACAAGCTCAAAGAAATGGGAATAATACTTGAGGACACTCCGCAGGGAGTGAAATGGACGATACAACGGTAAAAGAGGAAGAAAACAGCGGGCTGCTTTTGAAGGGTGGTCCGCATTTTTGCTGTCTTTTTTATTTTGCGATATTATCAGATATTTCCTGTTAGTGGATGTTTCCTATTTGCCTTATATTTACCTTTACATTTACTTCAGTTTTAACTTCAGGAAAAATTTCGTCCCATCTGTCTTTAATTTTTGACCAATGGGAGGGCTTCTTGCTTCTTATAACGGTTCCAAAATGAAAAGTATCCACACCCAGGTCCTGCATTTTTTTAATTGTTTTGATACACTGTTCTTTTATTGACTCCTCAAAGGCTTCTTCAGCTTTTTCTATAAAATCTTTGTCAATTTTTTCGGTGAGAGGATGATTTACACTATCCGAATAATTCCCTTTAATGTCCACATTTATTTTGAAAGTTATATCATCGTCCTGGATTACGGGTGTGATTTTGGTCTTTGATTTGATTATTTCAAGGCTCATTACGCCATTTTCGGAATCATGTTCATCTGAAACAAATTTTGAAGTAAAGATGCCGCCTAAAAGCACATTATGCATGATTTTAATAATTTCCACATCTTTGCCGTCAGCCCATCCGACCATTTTGTCATTTTTAAACAAAGCTGCGCCTTTGTTCATTACCTCGTACTCGGTTACTTCCAAAGCCGGAAGTTCGAAGTCCTCACCGGAATAGATGGCCTGAACGGCCTGACCGAGATCCATCCAGTGCAGTATTTCTCCGTTTACTCTGGCACTTCTTGGCATTTTGGTAAGATATATTGAAGCATAGTCTTCAATTCTTGGAATGACATCAAGGGCCTTTTTTGCATCTCCGTCAGTTATGAACAATTTTGTCCTGCTTCTCATTTCATGATCCCTTATAAAAAGGTCAAGAACATTTCTAAGGCCTTTTCTTGCAACTTTTTCCGAGATAATGATAACCTGAAGATGTTCGTAATTGGGTATCAAGTTCATTCTTGTTGTAATGGATCTGTTTATTTCCATAAACGAGTTGCCCACCTGGGTGATGTCCCAGGTTTTCAGCGTATTGGGCTCTGAAGTTCCTCCGGACAAAATGTTGGGGAGTGAGGCATGTTTTATAATAGGAATTTGTATGGTCATGGCATAAGAAGGAACTCCCGTGTCAACTTCCGTACTGGATTCAAACATTCTTTCCTGTTCATTTTCTGGAATGTTTTCTTTATTTTTGATGCCTTGAGGAAGTTGAGGGTACTCGTCAATGGCAATGCCGATTACATACGCACGGTCTTCTATGTCTATGGAATCCCAGCACCCGGTAAGCAAAATGGTCAGGCTTGGTATTATAATCAAAACTGTAATTAACATTTTTGCTGTTTTTTTATTTTTTAACCTCATTTTTCGCCCTTCTCCTTCTGTTTATTAAAGTAAGTACGAGCAATAAAGGCGTAAGACCGAAACCTAATACAATTGAAAGTGAATCAAACAAATCCATGAGATTTGTAGCCACAATTTGACTTTTAATATAATGAGTAATGGCAAACAGTAAAGGTATGTGAGCATAAGCCACATATTTTTGAAATTTAGGTTTTATATTAAAAAGTACCGAAAAATTTCTTACGGATGCAAAAGTGTAAACTCCGACGGATGTAAACACTGCAGGTATCCAGATTAGCACCATGAAAGCCTCAAGTCTTTCAAAGAAACCTTCAAAGAAACCTGTTCCAAATTCTATTGCCTTGGACAGAAACAAAGTGGGAAATGTAAGTTTTTGCAGGAATTCCGGGACAAAAACCAGGGTTGTTGCAAGAGTGAGAAGTATATATAAAATTGAAGAAATTCCAAAACCCATAAAAAACCATTTAAATGCTTTTTTGGGTTCAGTTACATATTTCATTACATATGAAGAAGCACCATAGCCGGAGATTGCACCAAAAGCGGGCAGACTGCCTTTGAAAGTGTTTTGAATGTTGCCGTAAATTATCGGCATGATATTTGCTTTCTGAAATTCTACGGTGGACATGGCAATGAGGACAACAAGGCTTGTGACGAAAAAGGGGTAGAGTATGTCGGTGACACCTGCAATTACGGTAATTCCCTTTACCACCACAGACACGATAACTATTATCAGTAAAAAAGACACTACGGATATGGGAGTATAATCCAGTAGAAAATTTTTCAAAGCGAAGGAGAAAACTTTCAGTGACAGTCCGATGTCAATGAGAATATAAATTGTAGTGGACAAAAGAAAAAGCCGTCCGACCCAGTTGCCGGCCTGACAAACTATTATTTCCGCCAAGTCCAGGCCGGGATTGAGCCTTAGCAGATTATACAAAAAAATTGCGGAAAATACTCCAAGTATTACACCAAGTATCATTGAAATCCAGGCATCTCCCTTTGCAATGGAGGATAAACTTCGCTGTATGGTAAGTATACTTACACCCATCATGGTGGAAGAGACTATTGGCATTATTTGTACCGGCAGAAGCTTGTCATTTTCCATTTTTCGAACACCCCTTTCTTTTGGTAACGGCTGATGATGAATGGAGATATTCCGGCCGGCCTTTTAAAAGGGATTTGGGCAAAACGATTATCGAGTCTTTCCAGTCTTTGAACCTGTAGGGGGTGAGGGGCTCCATAAATCCTATTCCAAAACTTTTTAAGGAACACAGGTATCCTAAAAGATACAAAACTCCCATGGATATTCCGAAAGCTCCCAAAACGGCGGCCAGTATCATGAAAATCACTCTCAATACCCTGGAGGCAAGACTTAGGCTGTAACTGGGTATTGCAAAGGAGGCAATTGCCGTAAGGGATATGATAATAACCATAATGGGACTTATAAGACCGGCCTGTACGACGGCCTGCCCGATTACCAAACCTCCTACAATTGAAACGGTTTGGCCTACAACTTTCGGAAGCCTGATTCCCGCTTCCTGCAAAATTTCAAGGGTTACTACCATAATGAGAGCTTCCAAAAAAGCGGGCAGCGGCACACCCAACCTTGCCCCGGTTATGGAAATAAGCAGGGTTGTGGGAAGCATTCCAGGATGGAAAGATGTAATAGATATATATACTGCAGGCAGAAAAATGGTAATTAATAGAGAAATATACCTTATAACCGTTATAACGGTGCCAATAAACCATTTTTCATAGTAATCATCAGGACTCTGCATAAGGCTTGTAAGAGTGACCGGAGCGATAAGCATGCCCCGGGAATTGTCAAATATCACCCCGACTTTTCCCTCCAGAAGGCTTGAGACTGCCTTGTCAGGCCTTTCTGTCCACTGCATCAGGGGAAAAATTGAAAAGGCCCTCTCGCATACAAGCTGCATAAGTTGTTCGCAGCTTATCACATCGTAATTCTTGACGGATTTTAATTTGTTTTTAACTTCATTTACAATTCTGTCATTGGCAATTCCTTTAATATAAATCAAGGCGGCATTATTGTTGGTTTGTTTGCCTATGTTAGTAATTTCCACACACAGGTTGGGATTTTTCAGTCTTTTTCTTATCAAAGCCAGATTGTCTTTAAAGCTTTCAACAAAGCCTTCGTTGGGGCCTTTGACGGCAGGCTCGGTTTGGGGCTCCTGGATGCTGCGCTTCGGCAAGTTCTGTGTATTTATTAAAAGCCCTTTATCAGAGCCTTCGACAAGTAACAAGGTTTCTCCGTCAAGGACTCCTAAAGACATTTTCTCAATTGTACATACTTCTTCTACAATATCACCATACAGCATATAGTCCTTTATGATCTCAAGCATTGCGTCAGGCCCGGTGTCTTGAGGCCATTCAAAGGAGTTTGTCATTATCGGCTTTATAACATGGTCCTGAACCATAAATTCGTCAACCAAATTGTCAATAAACAATATGGCAGTGTTGACATTTTTGCCGCCGACTTTAAACCTTCTGTCCTTGATGTCCTTGCTGTTGCTCATGTAGTTTTTTAAAACGGTTATTTTATTGTCAAGACTGTTTTCGGAATTTATGTTTATATTTTTTCTGCCTGTTCTTTTTCTATATACGGACATGATGAATTATCCCTGCTTTCATAAATTGTCTTCAATTTATTATTACCTTTTTTATGATTGTTATGTTTATATTTACTATGTTGATGAAATATTATATAATGTATTAATCCGGAAAGTATTAATTCAATTGATTGTATGTTTTAATTCCATATTTTATTTGAATTCTATTTGAAAAAGGTTGTTTGGATGGTTTGGGAATTTTTTGACAAAATTACAGGTGAGTTTAATTACAAACCGGATGAAGTAAGCCAACTGTCACCTTTAGTGCTTGCATACATAGGTGACGCCGTGTATGAGGTTTTCATCCGTACAATGCTTGTGTCCGGAGGAAACGTACCGGTACATGTTCTCCATAAGCGCTCCATTGCTTATGTCAAAGCAAAGGCACAGTCGGATATTGTCCACAGGATAATGCCTTTGCTGACGGAGGAGGAGCTTAATATTGTCCGCAGGGGAAGGAACGCCAAATCGGCCACGGTTCCGAAAAATGCGGATATTACGGATTACAGGTATGCTACCGGTTTTGAGTCTTTGTTGGGTTTTCTTTATTTGAAAAAAGATTATGACCGATTGATGGATATATTGCGAATGGCTGTTTCACAGAATTGACATAATGTGTGAGTTTTTGCCGGAATTTAAGAGGGAAAATCCGGCTAAAACTCAATTTTTTTGAGAAAAATAAAAGAGAGGTGCATTTTACGTACTAAAAATCAAGCTCTTTCACGAATCTATAATTATGAGGGAAGGTTTCGAAAGATTATGGGCAATGTTGGAAAGAAAGATTATAAGAAGGCTAAGACGTCACAACGGTCGGACGTGAAACTGAACGGCAGGAAAGAAGAAAGGGACGGCGCAAAGGACCTCGACAGGATTGAAGGGCGCAATTCCGTGCTTGAGGCAATAAAAGCCGGCAGGACCATAAACAAGATTTTAGTCCCGAAAGGGGAAAAAGAAGGCTCAATAAGGCAGATAATCGCACTGGCAAGGGAAAGGGGCATAGTAGTCCAGGAAACTGACAGGTCAAATCTTGATAAAATTTCCACTACTCATGCACATCAAGGTGTGATTGCCTATGTAGCTTTCAAGGATTATGTTGAGGTTGACGATATACTTAAGATTGCACAGGACAAAGGAGAAGATCCTTATATTATAATTTTGGACGGCATTACCGATGCGTACAATCTGGGGTCCATATTAAGGACTGCCGACGCGGTCGGGGCCCACGGGGTTGTCATACCGAAAAGGCGGGCAATAGGACTTAATGCCGCGGTTTCAAAGGCTTCAGCAGGTGCAATAGAATATGTTCCCGTGGCGCGGGTGACAAATATTTCACAGACGATAGAGTATCTGAAGAAGAAAAACATATGGATTGTCGGGACCGATCTTTCCGGCGAAAAGCCGTTTTTTGAGGCAGATTTGAAAGGACCGGTGGCTCTTGTTATCGGAAGTGAGGGAGAAGGGATGGGAAGACTGGTTTCCGAAAAGTGCGATTTCATAGTTAATATTCCTATGCAAGGAAAAATATCGTCCTTGAATGCAGCAGTTGCGGCGGCTATAATTATGTATGAGATTCGGAGGCAAAGAAATTTTTAATATAAAATTTTTAAAATAGTTATACAAAAGAAAATGAAACTGCCGATATATATAGAGAGGTTTGTGTAAGGAATTTCATAGATAATAGAAACGGACAGCCGGGCATGAACTGTGACGTACCTGAAAATTTACGGTCAAAAGATGTCGAAAGAGTGCGAGTTTTTATGCTTGACAATGTAAAGGAAACTTTTGTATAATCCCGATGGATATGCCTTGCTGTTTACGGTGCGTTCTATTAATCTATTCTGTATACCAAGCCTTAAAACTTTACAGTTTTCACATAACTCAAGGGGGCGATATTGTGAAGTCAAATGCACAAATTGATTCAGTAAAATGCTTTAGTACCATGAACGATGAAGAAATAGTTGAAGATAGCCGCGCCGGTGATGACAGGGCCCTCGAATATTTAATCAACAAGTATAAAGGTTTTGTTCGTGCAAAGGCCAGAACTTATTTCCTTATTGGAGCCGATCGGGAAGACATCATTCAGGAGGGAATGATTGGCCTTTACAAAGCCATAAGGGATTTCAGGAAGGACAAGCTTTCTTCCTTCCGCGCTTTTGCCGAGCTCTGTATAACAAGGCAGATTATAACCGCCATAAAGACTGCCACCCGGCAAAAACACATACCTTTAAATTCCTATGTCTCCCTTAACAAGCCTATTTTCGACGAGGAGTCGGATCGTACCCTCATGGACATTATCAGCGAGGAGAGCATAAACGATCCGGAGGAAATGGTTATAAACAGGGAAGAGTTTTCGGGAATTGAGGCTAAGATGGGAGAAATTTTAAGCAGTCTGGAATGCGAAGTTCTGACTTCGTATTTGCAAGGCAAGTCCTATCAGGAAATTGCGGTTGAATTGGACAGGCATGTGAAGTCGATAGACAATGCGCTACAGAGAGTAAAACGTAAGTTGGAAAAATATCTTGAAGAATCAAGGATATAATTTGATTTAATTGATGTTTTTCGACTGGACTATTTTGATTGATAGTGGTATAATAGCTTATGCTTTGTGAAATTAATATTCGTAGGCGGGTGTAATTCAGTGGTAGAATGTCAGCTTCCCAAGCTGATTGCGTGGGTTCGATTCCCATCACCCGCTCCATCGGAATATTTTATATGCCCTCATAGCTCAGTAGGCAGAGCGCATCCATGGTAAGGATGAGGTCACCAGTTCGATTCTGGTTGGGGGCTCCAGTTTAGAGTCCTTCAAATGCTTGGTGTGGAGTGTTTGGAGGATTTTTTATTTGTGTTTTTGTTGGTGTGTTTTTTGGGATTTGTATGGATTTTTTTATTTTTTAATGGGTACTTAATGGGTACTGGGTTAGTTTATGTGGCAAAATTTTTTATAGATTTTTGTAAAATACTGTTTATATTTCATTCGGTTTGATTTTCATATCTTCAAACATTTTATCAATATTATCGTAAGTTTTAATATTGTCGTTTTTTATTTCTTCATCTGTTTCTTTTAATTTATCACAAAAAATTTAGATTAATTTTACAGCCAAATTTGTTTAATTTTTAATGCTTATATCTAATGTAATTTCATTTTTCAGGAAAATGCTGTATAATAACATTATTAACGGATAGGAAGGGGAAAAGCATTATGGAACGTATTCACATAATTCAAGGAGATATAACAAAGATTGAAGCCGATGCCATAGTAAATGCGGCAAACAGGACGTTGCTTGGAGGCGGAGGAGTGGATGGCGCCATTCACCGGGCCGCCGGACCGGAACTTCTTGAGGAGTGTCGAAAATTGAACGGCTGTGAAACCGGGGAAGCCAAGATTACCAAGGGGTATAAACTTCCTGCAAAATATGTTATACATACGGTAGGGCCGGTTTGGAAGGGTGGAGATAAAAATGAAGACCAGTTGCTTGCGTCTTGTTATCGGAATTCTTTGAAGCTTGCCGTGGAGAACGGAATAAAGACAATTGCGTTTCCGTCAATTAGTACGGGTGCTTACCGTTTCCCTGTAGAACGGGCCGCAAGAATTGCCATGCAGGAAATATCCGAGTTTTTAAGAGAGGACAGCAGCATTGAAAAGGTGTTTATGGTTTGTTTTGATGAGGGAACTATGCAGGCTTATATGGAGGCTTATAAAGAGATTGAGAAAAATGGGGCAGTTTAATATAACAAACTGCCTGCAAATCGTAACGAATATCTAAATGGCAATATTATATTTTTATTTTGCTGATTTTAAATGAGAAAATGTTTTTTTGTTTTTATGTTATTGATTTTTGGTTTATATAGGGTTAAAATATAAACTAAGAGTTTAATCTGTACAGAAAGTTTTTTATTGTACCCGGAAAGAATTAAATCTTTTTATTCCAAAACCAGTCGATTATATCTTTTCTATCGTACCTAAAAGGAATGAAATTTTTTCATTGCCAGTTCTTCCAACTGGAGGTTTCCACTTTTATTATGCCTTTAAGGAAAGAAATGAAAAGGAATAAAATAAGGGTTGTATTGCTGTAAGTAATAGCATAAATAAAACAAAGGGAGTGTGTCAGGAAATGCTAAAATTCATTTCTCTTCTTGGTACGTCGAAATACGTTCCTTGTAATTATTTTATTAAAAACAGGGAAGAACTCAAAATTAATGATTGCTGTTATGTTCAGAAAGCAATTTTGGATATTTTGAGACAGGAAAATGTTATACCTGATAAAATAATTATTTTTACTACTGATGAAGCACATGTAAGTAATTGGGAAAATAACAAATGGAATAACAAAGGAGACAAAAATGATGTTCAAGAGATTGAGGATGAACTGCAAAAACGGCCGGGATTAAAAGGTGAGCTTGAAAAATACAAAGAGTTAACAGGTGCTGATTTTAAAAGTGTAAGAATACCTAATGGAATTAGAGAAGAAGATTTATGGGAAATATTTAGAACGATATTTGATGAAATAGATGAAAATGATGAAATAATATTTGATGTTACCCATTCATTCAGATATTTGCCAATGTTGGTTTTTATAGTGATAAATTACGCCCGGGTAGTAAAAAAATGCAAGCTTAAGAGTATTTATTATGGAGCGTTTGAAGTATTGGGCACTCCCGAAACAGTGGCAAAAATTCCATTGGAGGAAAGAAATGCTCCCATTTTTGATCTCACATCTTTTGTGGATTTGTTTGACTGGACGATGGGAATTGACAGATATTTGAATACCGGCGATGTATCAGTAGTGCATGAACTTACAGATATACAAATAAAAAGAGTAAATAAGGAAAAACTTAAATTTATTTCAAAATCAGAACAAGGAGTTGATCCAAAAACTTTATTTATGGATTCGAGGCAGTTAAGAGCACTATCTGAATCAATGAAAAATTTTAGCGACGTAGTGTTTACATGTAGAGGTTTGGAATTGACACGGGTTGCATGTGAATTAAAAGAAAAACTGAGAGAAGTTACTGAAAGTGCTTCAAGACAGCATATAATACCATTGATGCCGGTTCTTGAAATGATGAAAGAAAGATTTGATAAATTTAGCAAAGATAACGATTACATAAATATTATTGAAACTGCGAGATGGTGTGCTGACAATAAAATGTACCAGCAAGGACTGACAATTTTGGAAGAAGGACTGATTAGTTTTGGCTGTGAAAAGTTGGGTTATGAAAATTTAAGCGATAAAATAGACCTTGATAAGAGAAGAAAGATAGGTTCATATGCTTTTGTTGTTAGTAATGATTTTGGAAGAAAAAGCGACAATAAAAAAGAGAAGATACCTTTATTAAATATAAAATCAGATGTTATAACTGATCTGTTGATACTAATAGATGAAATAAGCAGTATCAGAAATGACATTAATCATGCCGGTTGGAGGAAAGATCCTTCTGAAGCCGGTGCTTTTGGGGAACAACTTAAGAATTTTATTTCACGTGCGGAAAAAATTATTTCTCCAGAAAACTTTTCCACAGAATCAGATAAATGTATTAATAATGACAGTGTAGACAAGGAAAAGAAAATGCTTTTGATATTGTCCCATAAACTTGTGCCCAAACAGGAAGAAGAAGCAAGACAACGCTTTGGCATATCAAAGTTTTTGCCAATGCCCAATGAGTTACATAATAAATGGTCAAATATACCTCCTGAGCTGGAGGATTTACGAGACTATCTCAACGACATTTTGGAATGGATTGATTTAAATGCGCAAGAAGGAGATTATGCTCTGATACAGGGAGATTACGGAGCTACATTTATTGCTGTCAACCATTGCCTGGCCAAAGGAATTATTCCTGTTTATTCAACAACTCACAGAATTGTGCGAGAGGAAAAAAATGAAGACAAGGTTATAAGTGTAAGAGAATTTGAACATGTAATTTTAAGAAAATATGAAAATTAATATATTCAAGTATTGCTTATTTATTTCAAATAATGTAGAAATATAAAGTTAACAATGCTATAATATTAAGAAAATATAAAATTATTTACAGATTTGGGGTAAGACATTGAAAAATATAAATTATTTGTGCCTCAAGTTTACATTGGGCATCTTGCATGACTGTCAGTTGCCAGGTAAAAAAGTGAGTACCTTGACAGGCGCAATGCTGAGTAAATTCAAGAAATTGTACTGTATTAACAGAAACAATTCTGTTTGCTGCATGGAATGCAAAATCAGGGATATTTGCATGATATTTGAGATGATGGGAGAAAAATTTGATAAAAACGCACCAATTGCCATGCAAAGCGATGTATTTCCCAGATTTATAATTAACTGCAGAGACGGTCGTACCATATTTAAAGAAAATGATACCTTGGAGTTTGAACTTATAATCTTTGATAATTTGACAGAGCTGTTTATCCAGTACATATATGTATTTGAAACCATAGGACAGAGCGGTCTGGGTCCTGAAAAAGCCAGGTATGAATTGTTGTCTGTTTCAGACGGAAAAGGAAATATTATATATAAAAATACCCTGCTTACTGGAAATGCGCCTGTATCAGATATACGTGAGTATATATCATCAAGGTTGGATTATTGTTTAAATAATCGCAAAAACATTTCGAGAATGACATTGTTATCTTCTGTTATGTTAAATTCAGATTGTAAAAACGGTAATAAAAAAGTGTTTTTTTTCAGCGCGGAAGCTTTTAGCTATTCGATAAGAGAACGTTTGAGCAGGTTAAACGTGCTGGAGAAAGAAGATGAGGAAAAACTAAATGAGTTGCTTAGTGACAAAAGAATAATAAATGGTATAAATATGAAGTTAACGAAAATTGATTATTATATACAAAATGAACAAAAAACCGTGACTTTTCCCCGTTTTAAGGGATATATCGTTTTTGACATTGAAAGAATTAATTCTTACCTTGATTATTTCTTTGCATGTGAAAAATTATGTATCGGTCAAAATATTTTGCTGGGATTTGGCCGGTATGTGATGGGGTGATAAATTCATGGACAGTGTGCTTTCGGTTTTAAGTCCGGAAAACATTCAAAAGAATGAATATGAAGAAATAATAAGAGACATTCGCAGTCAATTGCAATCTCTTTCTGACAGCCGAAGATTCAGACAGTTGCTGGACAAATACGCGGACAAGCCTTATTATTTTAAAAGAAACGGAAATTATCTGGAAAATAAAAGATGTACTCCTACGATAAGAGATGCGGCTTGTTTTTATGTATTAATCAAATATCTTGAATATTATAAATTGAAAAACAATCCCGACGATTTGGAGAAAATTTTCTCAAACAGCAGTTTTGATGCCGGAAAGTATTACATGGAATTCTTTGGCGATGACTGGGACGAAGAAAAGCAGTTCATTTATAGTTTCATATGCAATGAACCCGATATGAATTCAAATTTGTTGTCTGATATAGAAATTGATATAGTTTCGGGTTCTGTTTACAAGATTAAGAAGTATTTTCTTGAAAATTCCAGAATAAAAGATATCCGGGGAGGAAGTGCATTAATTAAATATGTAAATGAAGATGTCACGTTTGATTATCTGAGAGACAATTATACGGAGGAATGCGCTGTATACTGCGGAGGAGGAAATGTGCTGATAATAGCACCCGGCGGTGCCGGAGAAAAGATATGCTCGGCTCTTGAAGAAAAATATACAAGAATTACTCTTACGGCACAGAATGCCTTTGAATACGTCAGTACAAACCTTAATACTTTCATTAAGCATTATAAAAACATAATGGGAGATTTAAACCAGAAGCTTGATGCCCGGAAAAAACTGAAGATTTACAGTATAAATCCTGACGGCAGGCTTGAAACGATAGAAATGGGAAAAGAGAAAATAAGTTTTGACGATGTTGAGGAAATAAAACAAAGAGGAACAGTATGTTACCTTTGTGGTGTTCGGGACGGAAGATACAAAATTAAAATGCTTGATGTGGAAACAGCGATGGTTTGCCTCTCATGTTTAAAAAAGCACAAGGTTGGGAAAGACAAGACGGTGTTTTACGATGAGTATGAGGAATTTACCGGTTTCGCTGTAAAAAAGAAGATCGACAGTATTATTGAGCTCGAAGATGAAAACGGGCATATAGCTGTTATATATGCAGATGGAAATAACATGGGAAATGTGGTTAAAAATATTGAAACTCCTTTTCAGCATATGTACTTCAGCCGTGCTTTGGACAGAATTACAAAAAGATGTGTTTATCAATCTATAAATGAAGTGATGGGAAATGATGCAATGTTTGAGGCAATAGCTCTGGGCGGTGATGATATATTTATTATTGTCCCGGGCAACAGAAGTTTGGAAATCACAAACAAAATTATTGAAAAGTTCGACGGCGCTTTTGAAAATAAAATGACCATGTCTGCCGGAATATGTATTGCCAAATCCAGCACTCCGATAAGGACTTTGTTTGAAATTGCACAGTATATGCTTAAAAGTGCAAAAAGGTATTCAAGGAAAAACAACAGTTCTGAAGGAACAGTGGATGTTCAGTTTATTCGCAGCAATGTCGGTGTCGATTTGCTGGAATCCGAAAGCAGTTTGTTCCCTGCTGCAAATTCTGAACTTTCAGCCTACCTGGATATTATCAGAAGGCTTAAAAACGACGTAAATATAAAAACTGCCCAATTATACAAATTCAGTAATGCATGGCGCATATTAAAAAATCCAATGGAATTCCAGTTATTTTATCTTTACCAGACAGGCAGGCTATCTTGCAAATATAATGACTATGCCATGGAATTCCTTGGCAATATGAAAAATGTTGACAAGGATGCTTATTGTTATTGCGGACTTGTAAAGAAAAAGCCGGGTTATGCGGGTTATGATTCTGTAAAAGGAAACGATTATGTATCTTTGTGGGATGACGTCATCCTTTTAATGGATGCGGTAGGGAGGTGAACAAGGTGAAAGTTGTCAAATACATGGTGAAAATTAATTTGATGACTCCGTTTAATATTTCCTCGGGACAAGAAAGAAGAGGCTCGGTACAAAGAAGAACGGTCCTGTGCAAAAACAGACCTTACATTCCCGGGAGCACAATAAAAGGGAAAATAAGGGATAATTTTTACAAAATTACTGACCTGAACCATACTGAAAATGATTGCAATTGTGTTATGTGTACAATATTTGGCGGGCAAGGTTATAAGCCTTCAAAAATATATGTGGATGATTTTCTGCCTGTTGAAAGTGAAAGCACGGAAAATAAAGATTTGGCTGTCAGATATGGCATTGCAATAAACAGGTATTCAAAAACCAATAAAGATAATCGTCTGTATTCCCGGGAAGTAGCTACCGGAGGCAAGTTTTGCGGAAATATAACGGTTTATTTTGATGATGAAACTATTAGATACAAAAGAAACATAGAAATGGCAATGAAAATGGTGAACAGTATAGGAGGCGGGCACAGCAAAGGATTTGGCAGGGCTGAGGTTCAATGGGAGGAAGTTTAATTGAAAGGGATGATGTCCTGATGAAAGTAAAACTGAAATTTAAATCACCGTTTATTGTAGGAGGAATAAAACGGGTGTCAAATTATATAGAAACTTTGGATTACATACCGGGTAATGTTTTAAGGGCGGCTTTCAGCCGGCATATACTTAACAACTGTTCATGCTTTGACAAAAATGAAGTTGTGGTTGTGGACGGAGAAAAACGCAGAAACTGGGTTTATTTCAGGAATAAACAGGAATGTGTCAATTGTCGGTTGAAAAACTTGTGTACCAAATTTGACAATATTAAATTTTCCTTTTTCTATCCCGAGGATACTGATATAATTCCTCTGACAACTATGAGATGCAAAATGAAACCTGAACACAGCCTGACAGATATTCTTGTCGGAAAACGTGAATGCCCCGACTGCTTGAAGGCGGGGAATGTTGATACAAGGGTTGAGTCCGTGTCAGGTTATATCAAGGGACGAAAGGATTACAGTGTAAAAAAGGCTTTGTTTACAAGGACTGCCATAGATAAATACACCGGTACGGCAAAAGACGGCATGCTGTATAGTATTGAAGCTGTTACAGGCACCGATGAGGAGAATAATATTGTTTTTGAGGGCAGAATAGAAGGAATAACGAAGGAAGACGTTTCGAACATTGAAGAGTTAAGAGTAGGAAAATATACTTCGGTGGGATTTGGAAGGTGCAGCATTTGTCTCGGGGATGAGGACGGTGGGGATAAAATATCTTCAGAGGAAACGACGGTTGAAGAGAAGGAAAATATCACACAAAAAATGCAGTTGTTTAGTGAAAAATACAAAAAGAACAATAAAATAGCGAATAATAACAACTATTTTGCCGTCAAATTAGTTGCTGATGCCAAATTGGATTTTAAAGGGCCGGACGGAGAGAAACCTGATTTTGGCAGATACATGGATAATAACAGCTTAAAAGAAATTTGGCTTCATTCCTTGAATGTCCGGGAAATAAGCAGTGGCAAATCTTACAAAATTGACAAAGTGTACGCGGAGATATTCAGTTTCAGAGGATACGATACTTCAAAGGTGGACGATGTAAGAGAGGAACCTGTGCATATGGTTCAAAAAGGAAGTGTAATAGTTTTTAAAACTGAAAAAACATTTAATGAAATATTTGACGATTTTGCATTGATTCGAGGATTCGGGCTGGATGTGGACAACGGGTTTGGCTGGTTTAAATTTCATTTTGGTCTGGAGGTGCATTAAAATGACTGACCTTTTGCTGAAATTTGTGGAGGAACTGGGAAGTAACGAAAGTTTCTGGAGTAGTCAAAACAGAGGAAGAAAAGGCGGTAGTGAAGAAAAAAAGGTTGGAAGCAGCAATATCAGAAGTTTGGCTGTTTTGGCCAACAATGCGGATTGCTATGAAGAATTAAGACTTTTCATTGAGTACAAGATAGCCAAAGGGAATGGCTGGGACGAAAAATTTAAAGGTGACAGGGTGTTTGGAGACGAAATATTACATTATATGGATAAGATATACAATATGTGTGATAAGAATGACAGAGAAGCGTTAAAAAACATAAGCAAATTTTTCGGGTATTTGTACTGGAAAGTATGTGCAATAGAAAGTGAGAAAAAGCGTTCAAAAAGAGAATAACCAGAGCTTGTTACAGGGGTGAGGAAAAAGATGTTGATGGATAAATTTCAAAACAGATATGTTGTCAGAGGAATTATTGTGGCCGAAACGCCCATACATATAGGAGCGGGAAATGAAAGTATGAATCCCGTCGAACCAGACAATTCGGTTATAAAGGACAAGGACGGAAAGCCGTATATTCCTGGAAGTTCTCTCAAAGGAGCTCTCAGAAGCTGGCTGGAGTCTTTTTTAAGAGGCGGCGGAAATGAAATTACAGGTGGAAATGCTCCCTGTCTTTGTGTAAATGAACCTTGCCTTGGTGATAATCCGGAAAACAAAGAATGGCTCAAAGAGATAAAAAAGAAGTATAAGAACAATAAAGATGCGGACAGGTTGGTTGCTGAAGAAATATACAGGAAATTGTGCCCGGTTTGCAAAGTGTTTGGTTCTCAGCATTTTGCGTCTAAAGTAACAATAAATGACAGCAAACTTAAAAGTGAAAGGGCCTATATTGAAAAAAGAGACGGAGTTGCAATTGACAGGGACACCGGTACTTCGGCGAAGAATAAAAAGTATGATTTTGAACAGGTGGCGGCGGGAACAGAATTTGATTTCCATATGACTGCGGACAACCTGGATGAAGAGAATGAAAAAATTCTGAAAATAATTGTAAAGATGCTGGAAAGCGGGGATTTTGTTGTGGGCGGAAAAAGATCGGTCGGACTTGGAAGGATAAGACTTTATAACACCAAAATTTACAAGATAGACGAAAAGAGTCTCGAAAATTATTTATTCAATGGTTTAAGTGAGGAAATGAGGTGGCAGTATGTTTAGTAAACTGTATAATGAAGCAGTTATTGAATTTGATATGCATACGGAAAGTCCCCTGTTTATAAAGTCGAGCGATGAAAACCAGCTTAATCCGGCTTCTGTTGAACATACATTCTTTGTTACATACAAAAACGGTGAGCTTGTTCCGGCGATTCCCGGAAGTTCTTTAAAAGGAGTTTTCAGAAGTACTGCAGAGCAAATTTTAAAAGAACATGGTGTATGCGATATATTAAGTAAAAATAATTCCTGCAGTACCCGTATAACTAACGAGGAAAAACAAAATAAAAATGACGGTCTAAAAAAACCTCTGGGAAAATCACGGTATGAAAAAAGCTGTCCGGTATGCAAAGTTTTTGGTTCTCAAGTGTTAAAAAGCCGTATTTCATTTAATGATGCCTACCCTGTTGGAGAAGTGAGAACAGGAAAGAGAACTGCGGTTGCCATTGACAGGATAACAGGGGCAAGCAGGAAGAGTGCTCTTTTCGATTTTGAATACATAGAGGATGCGACGTTTAGATGCAAAATATATTTGAAAAATTTCTTCCGATGGCATGTCAAATTAATATACCAGATATTTGAAAGGATAGATGAAGGTTTTACCACTTTCGGCGGATTTTCTTCCAAAGGTTTTGGCAGGATGAAAGTTGAAAATGAAAGCATAACTGTTCGTTATTATGATAAGGGCAGAAAAACGGAAGGATATGCTGAGAAAGAGTTTTTCATAGAGAAAAAGATAACAGGCAGGGACAATGTTTTGGAAATTTTGAATGATATTTCGTTGGAGGACAAGCATACTTTTGAAGGGTGTGAAATACAAAATGATAAAACCTTATGATTTTGTGCCCTTTCTTCCTTATAAACCTTATGACGATGTGAAAGCTGAACGTGGAGACGGAAAAATTCCGATCAGAGTAAAAACTTTGACCCCCGTGCATATTTCATCGGGAGAATATACAGTAAGCGGCGATAACAGTATGATATACAAAGAATTTGTAAAGGTGAATGGTGTGCCTGTTATACCGGGAACGAGTTTCAAAGGGTGTATCCGAAGCATAGCAGAAAGTATTTCTTATAGCTGTCTGTATATTTTTGACAAACAAAAAAAAGAGTTGATACCTGAGTTTAAATTGGAAGCTCAGGAAAAAGACCATGAAAAGAATAAAGAGCAAAGAAATGAAAACGGCAAAAAGTGTATAGTTTCTGATATGTTTGGGATGCCGGGGCAAAAAAGCAAAATTGTTTTTAATGATTTAAAAGGAGTCCCAAACAAATACAAGCTTGAGATAAAAGGAATTCCAACGAGTTTCAGACCAAACCCTGATGCGGAATATTATTTGGAAAACGGCAAATATAAAGGGTATAAATTTTACAAACATGGCATAAACGGTATTCAGCCGAAAGGTAATATGTTATGCGAATTTGTTGCAGAAAATTCATTGTTTGAAGGTGAAATTATTTATAAAAATTTAACTGAGGAACAAATTCGGCTTTTGTGTTTTTCATTAGGATTAAGCGGTGACATAAATCCGAAGATTGGATACGGGAAAAACTATTTTTATGGAAGCATTGAAGTAACATCGGATGCCAAATGGGTGGAAAAAGCAAAACAATATAAAAATATCGAAAAGGATGATATAAAAAACAACATCAACCTGATTATTTCCATACTGAATTATAAAAATGCAGTAACCTCTGTGGATTAATAGGGTTGGATAATTCTTTTTTAATTTTATGCGGGGTGAAAATGTTTATGGATAAAAAAATATTACTGGCTTGTGCCAAAAATACTGCAGAATATATAAAAAATAACAACGGAGGGAACTTTACAGGTTTTATAGTGGATATTATCCGTTATGTGAATAAACAAAAAATGGACAGTAAACAAAAGGCTGGGCAACTATGGCGAATTCTATTTAATGTAAAGAATTCAAATATAGAGATAATAGGCGGTGGAAAATCCATTAAAGAATCTTATATAAAATTTATAGATGAATTTTTGTGTATCAAAAAAATACAAAATGAATACAAGCCTCAAAATGCGGACTTTTGCAGTCTTGATCTGGATGAAATTTCCTACGTTTTTGCCTGGGTCAGGAGGCTTGTAAAATATGAAAAGGAAAAAGTGAATATGGAAGAACAAAAATACGTCAAAAACGACGTAAAACATGGCAGAGGTAAAAGAGAGAGTGAGAAAAGGGAAAAGGAAAAGTATATAGAGCCGTTTAACACTCAGCTGGCAGAACAGCTGAAAAAGCTGAATGGATCTTTATAACAGTACTTTAGCATCATGGAATATATTGATTTTTTTTCAAGGATATAATATATACTGATATAATATACTAACGGCAAGATTAGTTTGCAAAATTGAAAAAGCCTGAAAATAGTGTGCAATATTTAATGAACAGGACTGAAAGTATGGTATGATTACCATAGAACAAGTGTGTTCAAATGGCAACTATAAAATTATATGCCGGTAAAATTAACCAAACACCTGAACTGATAAGGGATGTAAAAAAGTCTGTAATTGATTTTAAATCAGAGTTATCAGCATTAAAGAAGAAAACTCTGAATATCAATAGAAGTGTATGCAATCTGGACGATGTAACAAGCTCCATACAGGCGTCTTCCCAGACCCAGGACAGGAAAGTCACTTCTCTTGAAACAGTTTGTAAAGAAACCGAAGAATTCATCTCGGAAGTAGTCAGTATCGACGGCGAAGTGGCTCAGCTTATTAATGAACGAAAAGAAAATTTTTATAAAGAGTACTATTACTTGAAACCGGAAAATGAAAAAAGCGGCTGGGAAAAAATCAAGGACGGCTTAAAGTCGGTTGCGGAGTGGTGTAAAGAGAATTGGAAATCAATTGTCAAGATAGTGGCTGCCGCGGTAATTATTACGGGGTTAGGGATAGCGGCAGCATTGACAGGCGGGATATTGGGAGTTGTACTGGCAGGAGCATTCTGGGGAGCATTGGCCGGTGGATTGATAGGAGGAGCGGTCGGAGGAATAGCTGCGGCGATAAATGGTGGTTCATTTTTAGAAGGATTTGCGGACGGGGCATTAAGCGGAGCAATTTCCGGAGCTGTGATAGGATCGGCATGTGCCGGGCTTGGTGCTTTGGGAGCAGCGGTAGGAAAAGGCATCCAATGCTTGAGTACAGTGGGAAAGGCGATAAATGTTACATCAAAAGTGACTGCAGCACTTTCCTTAGGTATGGATGGATTTGACATATTGGCGATGGGGGTATCGTTATTTGATCCGTCCAACGTGTTGGTTGAATTTAACCAGAAGCTACATTCCAATACACTTTACAACGGATTTCAGATTATAACTAATGCGCTGGCTGTTTTCACTGCCGGGGCGGCATCAACAATGAAGTGCTTTGTTGCAGGCACGATGATATTGACAGCGGCAGGCTTGGTTGCGATAGAGAATATCAAGGCAGGAGACAAGGTAATTGCAACGAATCCAGAGACTTTTGAAGTAGCCGAGAAGACGGTGCTTGAGACATATGTGAGAGAAACAACGGAGCTTTTGCAT
>Ga0134099_1000142_pt1 | contig 92271 bp, 84 predicted proteins | sample 10_taG_2_FD_105482 | JGI IMG/M metagenome (GOLD analysis project Ga0134099, IMG submission 105482) | Switchgrass degrading microbial communities from high solid loading bioreactors in New Hampshire, USA - 10_41_5_180_A2 metaG | ecosystem: Engineered > Bioreactor > Semi-continuous > Anaerobic >...
GCTTTGAACTACTTGACGCCGAAGCAATACCGTGAGTCCTATTCCGCTGTTGCTGGTGTCCGTTAGTTATATTTACGAATACATTTTCTGAATTTCGTGTCCAATTTCTATTGACTACTGCAACTGAATTGAAATGCCCCCCTTCAGGCTTCAGTGGTTGTGTAACTCCCACTGTCCGCTTAAAGGGGGGCGTTTTCAAAGAGCCGCAAAAAGCTCTGTTTTTCACATGCCGCACTGGTTATGCATCGCTCTATATCTGACCGTTTACGGCCTGATGGCCTTATTCGCGAGCTCAAGGGCTTTTGCAAGCTGAGTGTCGACGGGCACCGTTGTTTTTGAAAGCCTCTCAATCTCTTTGTTCAAATGGTAGATCATGTTGCTGCTGGCACATGAGACGACACGAAGTCCGAAATCCCTTGAAAAGGACTGAACAGCAAAGAGAGTGCGGGAGTCGAAGACCTCGTCGGGATCGTCGGAGAAATATCCGAGAAGCTGAAGCCTCTTTTCAAGCTCGAGCACATCGTTCGAGACGTCCCCCGTTCGAAGCGATTTTTCGTGCGAAAGGGTTCCCAGCCTGGGCATCGGATACGGCGCGGTGCCTATTTCAACTATGTAATCGGGTGTGATTCCTTTGCCGTCATAGCTTGTCTGATCGGGCAGCTTTATTTCGAAATTGGTGACGATCACAACGGATTTATCCGACAGCTCGATGTGGTATTGGCCTATGCCTTTGCCATAGGTTTTCGTCCCTACGACATCGGCATAACCGAGAGCCTGAAGCGATCCCGCAAAAACTTCGGCAGCCGAAGCGGAATTCTGGTCTGTGAGGACAATGAGCTTGTCGGCGCGCCAGCCGATGCCTGTAGAGTAATATGACTCTTCTCCGTAGTCCCTGGAGTAGATGGACATGATTTCTTTATCCTTGTCCGGAATTATGTAGTTGAGGATGTACAGGAGGACATCGAGAGCGCCGCCTGGGTTCCCGCGGACGTCGAATATGACCGAGCGGAAGCCCTTCTCAGGGAGCTCCCTATATATCTCGGTAAAGTCCAGGAAGGTTTTCAGGTCTCCGAATCGCAGGATCCGGATGTACGCGACTCCGTTGCCCATATCCGTGAACTCTATATTTGACAGGGTGATAGCTTTTCTTGTTATTTTATACTCGATAACAGCAGGCTTGTTGTCTCTCCGTATTCCAATAACCACTTCGGTGTCCGCTTCTCCACGGATTATGGATGTAAGGCCCGAAATGGAGTAAGATGTGACGTCGACACCGTCCACGCTAACGATTTCATCCCCGGGAAGAAGGCCTGCCTCCTCGGCCGGAGATCCGTCGAAGACGGCTTTTATAAAGTTGCCGCCTTTGCGGGTATCATCCAACTCAACTCCGATGCCTACGTATTCCGACGCGACGGGGTAATACGCCGCGTAGTCCTCGGCGGAGTAGTAATGCGAATAAGGGTCATAGCTTTGCAGGATATAGTTTACGAATTCATCGAACTTCTCGGGGTTTTCGTTAAAGTAGCTTTCCAGGGCCCTGAGGATCGGATCGTCGTCCTCGGAGGAATAAAGACTGGTTTGACGGATAATGTCCGCCAGCTCCTTAAGCCTGTCGGAGTATGACGCGGCGGATACCGGAGAAATTAAAAGCGATGCGGTGAGGACAATGCACAGGAGAATCAACGATAACTTTTTCAACTTCAAGGGTGATCAATCCTTTCAATCCGGCAAAAGCACAGAAAAATTCACCGCCCGGCGGTTCTCGGCCGACGTGCCTGAAATCAGCTGAGACTGAAGGGCTTTGTCTTGCGAACGTTCATCTTGAGGATATTGTCCGAAGCTATCGCGTGGTCGATTTCAAGCGAGTAGTCAATTTCAATATCGCCGCCGTTTTCGGTCAGCGTCGTATTAACCTTGTTTGCGCTTACGCCTATCGTCATGGAGCCGAACTCGGTATCGTAATAGATGAGGTGCTTCTGACCCTGCTCGAATATCATGTGGGATGATATCGCTCCTTCGCGGACGACGGTTACTTTATGGTCGGGGTCGATTGTCACGGTTGTCTTATATGATTCCGACGGGTCGGGACCGGTTTCACGGTAGGTTATAATATATGCGCCGTCCTTCATGATGTAATTGCCGGGTGTCACCATTTCCAGCAGGTCTTCGGTGTAGTTGTCATAGACATGGCTGCCGGATATGGAAATAAGGACATTGTCGTTCATATTAACCTCCATTTTGCCGGCGAACGGATCCGGGCCGGCTTCGTTATGGCTTTTAGTATTTCTCGATTTCGATTTTTTGGACGGAGTCCGTAATATTTTGTTCCATGAACAGAGAAGCGAGCCGGGAGAAGCAGCCGGAATCATCGCTTATATAATAACTTACCGAGCCTTTGGAACGTTCGGTGGTGAGGTTTTTCTCAACGAGCAGGCGCTTCAGTTCGTCCGCCGATTCGACTCCCGGGTTTATCAGGGCGACGCCGGGGAGGATGGACGAAATAATGCGTTCGAGAAGCGGGTAATGCGTGCATCCCATTATAAGCGTGTCGCATCCGAAATCAATGAATGGTTCCAGATACTCGCGGGCGATGGTTTCGATCACTATATCGCCGGGCTCGATGCGTCCGTTCTCGACAAGCGGCACGAAAAGCGGACAGGCAATGCTCCTGATCTCCAGGTCGGGACGCAGGCTTTTGAGCACCGTTTCGTAGGAACCGCTTGATATTGTGGCCACAGTCCCGATGACGCCGATCTTTTTGTTTGCCGTGACTGCCGCGGCCTGACGGGCGGACGGGCGGACCACACTCAGGGAAGGAAGGCCTATATCGCCCTCCAAATACCGCCAGACGGAAGAAACAGTGCCGCATGCAATCATTATCGCCTTGACATCGAAGGTTTTCAGAAAGCGGACATCCTGCAAGGCGTATTTCATGATTGTTTCCCTTGAGCGTCCTCCGTAGGGTACGCGCCCGGTATCTCCGAAATAAATGAAGTTTTCGCCGGGAAGGAGCTTCAGCAGCTCCTTCAGGACCGTAAGTCCGCCCAAACCGGAATCAAAAACGCCTATCGGACGATTATCCATGTCAGTCTCCATCATTCTCCGCGTTATTTCTCGAGCGCAAGATTTATCAGCCGGGTAATGAGATCGGGATATGCTATGCCGCAGTAGTCCCACAGCTTGGGATACATGCTGATCGGAGTAAAGCCCGGAAGTGTGTTTATTTCGTTGAAGCAGATTTCGCCGGTTGCCTTGTGGACAAAGAAATCGACGCGGCTGAGACCCGCGCAGCCAATGGCGGAATATATCGAGCAGGCATACTCCCGTATTTTCTCGGAGGTTTCCCCGGGAAGGTCGGCCGGAATATGAAGCGATGCGACGCCGTTGATGTATTTGTCGTCGTATGTATAGAACTCGTCTCCCGGAATTATTTCGCCGCAAACCGAGGCTTTGGGATCATTGTTCCCGATTATTGCGACTTCTATTTCACGGCCGTCGAAGAATTCCTCGACCAATATGCGGTCGGAATACCTTGAGGCTTCAATAATCGCGTCAAGAAGGCGGCCGCTGTCTTTGACCTTCGTTATGCCGACGGACGAGCCGGTGCTTGCCGGCTTGACAAAGACAGGATATGTGAACCTGTCGTTTACACATTTTAGAATTTCGTCGGCTTTTTTGGCTATCTCATGTTTGTGAATAAGCAGATAATCGGCCTGTCGGATTCCGAGATGGCTGACTATTGCCTTTGTGAACGACTTATCCATCGAGACGGCCGATGCGGTAACCATAGCTCCTACGCAGGGAAGTCCCGCAATGCGGCAGAGACCCTGCATGGCTCCGTCCTCGCCGTTTTCGCCGTGGAGGGCGGGAAAAACGCAGTCGATAGGCTCACGGTAACAGCCGCCTTCGGCAAAAACTATGAGTCCCTCGCCGCGGACGGGTGATATCATCGCGGGTACGGTGCATCCGGATTTTTCCCAGGAACCGTCCGCAAGAAGGCCTATATCGCCTGTATATAAAAACCACTTTCCCTCGCGTGTAATGCCGACTGGCAGAACGTCGAAGAGGGAACGGTCGATATTGCTCAGGATGGATGTGGCGGTGGAAAGGGACACCTCGTGTTCGGGTGAAACGCCGCCGAAGAGCACGCATACGCGCTTCTTTCCCTTTTCTGAATTACTCAAGGCAAAACCCTCCTGAAAAAGTGAATAATAAATCGAGGTCTATTATATTCCATTGCACTAAATATGGCAAGGGAAATTTGAACCTGACCCGGAGCGGAATTGACTAAAAAAAAGATAGCATTTACCGAAAAAAAGAGGTATAATATCGGTGTCAAAGGAGGATGAGCATATGATGGATATCGAGCTTACCGACAAACAGTTCAGAAGATTGCTGGACTTGGTCTACATTGGCAACTGGGTGCTTAATTCCATCCGCGGAAACGACCGCATCACCGATTATGACGAGGTCGAGAGCGTTTTATTCGAGAAGTGCCTGCAGCACGGAATGACGGCGCTCGCCGAACGCGAGGGCGGACGGGCCGTTCCGTCCCGGGCGTTTATAGAAGGCGGTATCCATGAAGCCATCATGGACTATGAGGATTCGGTGTTTTTTGAGATACTCGCCGAGGAGCTTGCCCGCCGCGATATGCAGATGGAGGGCCTTTCAACCTGCGACCCCGAGGAAGTCAACCGCCGGATGAGCGAATATATAGCTGAATTTGAAATGAACGGCATCGATAACATTAACGTTAACATGTGAGAGTCGAAGATAACTGTCGCCAAGCTTCTATAAAAAGACCGGCGACAGACGATAATAATCCGTTCTTACCGTATGCTTAGCAGATCCTAATAAAACAGACGAACAGAAGCCGCCGCTGCGCAAAATCCCACAATATCGGCAAACAACGCCGCCGGGATCGCGTAGCGGGTTTTTTTTATGTTCGCGGCTCCGAAATAAACTGCGATTATGTAGAAAGTGGTCTCGGTCGAGCCGAGCATGATTGCCGCCGTCCTGCCGATTTCGGAGTCCGCGCCGTATGTGCGGATTATGTCCGCGCCAAGGGCCAGCGCCCCGCTCCCGCTGAGGGGGCGTATCAGCGTCAGCGGCACGCATTCGGGGGGGATTCCGGCCCACTGCGCCGCGGGCTTCAGCAGATCGGTGAGAAAGTCCATGGCGCCGCTGGCCCGGAACATGTATATTACCGTCAGCAAAGCCACAAGAGACGGCATTATGCCCGCGGCGGCCTCCAAACCGTCTTTCGCGCCGTCCTTAAGAGCGGAGAAAATATCGACTTTCCGCAAAGATCCGCAAACCGCGGCAAGCACCAGGACGGCGGGAACGATAGCCGAAAGCCACGCGTTCATTTTCCGAACCTCCGCATGATTTTTGCAGCGACAATTCCGGCGGATACCGACAAAACCGATGCGAACCATATCCCCGGCAGGATATCAAACGGGGAGGAGGCGCCCAGACCGGCGCGGAGACCTGCGATCGTTGCCGGAATCAGCTGTATTGACGCCGTGTTGAGCACGACAAACATGCACAGATCGTCCGTGGCCGTCTCACCCCTTCCCATAAGCTTTACCGCTTTTATGCCGAGAGGTGTCGCGGCATTTCCGAGACCAAGAAGGTTTGCGGACACGTTGGCCGAGATCGCCTCAAGTTCATCCCTGTTCCGTGCGGCATCCGGGAACAGGGGAGTAAGAACCGGCCGCATAATCCGTGAGAGCCCCGCCGCAAGACCGCAGCGCTTCATGACTTCCAGCACACCCGTCCAAAGGCACATAACCCCCGCCAATGATATTGCAAGCGTTATGGCGGAGGAAGCTCCTTCGAGAGCCGCCGCCGACACTTCGCCGATTCTGCCGTTTGCAAGGCCGAACAGGAATGCAGCGAGTGCCATAACCGCCCATATCCACGACATTGCCATCGAAGCATCTTTCCTTTGCTTTGATTTTGCTATCCCTTTTTGCCATATAGATTCTTTAAAATGTATTCCGCCTCTCCGACCGATATTCTATAAAACTTATCGTGGAAGCCCTGAGCGGGATCGGGAAAGTATGCTCGACAGGATTAATATATAAAATGTTCCGGGTGAGGTAAAAAATTACTTGATATACCTTGACAGGTGAGGTATATATTAGTATAATGTAAATAACTACACGAAATAAACCGCGTAACACAATACCACGGCAAGGAAAGGACGGTGTCGCATTGTCAATAGCATCCGATCTGATACGGGGGCACACCGACGCAATCATTCTTGCTCATCTTATTTCCGGGGACAGTTATGGCTATGAAATCAACAAGTCCATCCGCAAAATCACAGGCGACCGCTTTGAACTGAAGGAAGCCACGCTGTATACCGCCTTCCGGAGACTTGAGGAAGCCGGGCATATCTCATCCTATTGGGGAGACGAGGCTACGGGGGCGCGCAGACGGTACTACTCCATAACAAACCTTGGAAGAAAGGTGTTTGAGCAAATGAACTCCGAGTGGCAGGAGGCAAAAGAAATCATCGATCGACTCATGGCAGCGGGAGGTAGCACGAATGGAGAGTAAAATTCGCGACCATATGGAGAGCTTGTTCGCAGATGCGCCGAAGAGCAGGCGGACATACGAGCTGATGGAAGAAATGATCCGTAATCTTACGGATAAGTACAACGATCTCGTTGCGGCGGGGAAACAGCCCGATACCGCTTATGAAATGACTATCGCGAGCATCGGCGACGTCAGTGAACTTATTGCTGATTTGGAGGAAAGCTTTATGAGAGATCCCATTGAAGAGCAAAACGCGCGCAAAAGGTCCGCCCTTGCGACATCGATTTCAATCATGCTGTATATTTTATGCCCGCTTCCGCTGATTATTTCGGCAATGGTCAGGGGAGGCAACGTTCTGGTCGGGCTGATCCTTCTATTTGTGATGGTCGCCGCCGCCACGGGCATCCTGATCTACAACGGGATGACGAAACCCAAGTACGTGCGGGCGGACGACACCATGGTCGAGGAGTTCAAGGAATGGCAATCGGCAAGGGAAACGGAGAAGATAGCCAGAAGGCAGATATCCGGCGCTCTTTGGAGCATCACCGCGGTTCTCTATTTCGTTATCAGTTTTGTATTCAGCATTTGGCATGTGTCATGGGTCATTTTCATTATCGCGATTGCGGCGGAGCAAATAATCAACGCATATCTCTCCATCAGAAAAAACAGCTAGAGAGGAGGGGAACACGTGAAAACTGCGAAAATAATTCAAATCGTCTGCTGGTCTCTGCTGGCGGTAATTCTTATCGGCGTAGTCGCATACGCAATTATTAATCGATCCGAAGACTCCGAGCATTCGCTGCTTTGGCCGGAATTCAGCGATTGGGACGACATCCGGGGAAATTCCGGCGGCGATTCCCGGGGCAGCGGACGGCGCTATAGCGGCGACACCTACACCGTTTCGGCGGGCGGCGTTAAGAACATAAGCGTGGAATGGGTAAGCGGCAATGTCGATATCGTCCCTTACAACGGATCGGACATTACCTTTACCGAAACATGCGGAAGCCCCATTGACGAGGACGAGAAGCTTGTCTATGAAGTTAAGGGAGACACGCTTGTAATTAAATACCGTAAAAACGATCCCGTTTTTACGTTCGGCCGCGTATTTGACAGCAAGTCCCTCACTCTCAAAGTTCCCGAAAGCCTTGCAAAAAAACTTGGAAAACTGCGCGTTAACGCTGTCTCGGCCGAAATATCCTCAAACGGCCTGGCGGCCGAATCTGCCGTAATTGAAACGGTATCCGGAGATATACGGCTCGACGGCTACGAAGCCGGCGAAATGAAGTTTACTACCGTTTCGGGAAGAGTAGAGGCGGAAGGTAAATTTAACGAGGTCGAATCGGAGAGCGTTTCAGGGTCAGTAAAAATATATGATTCGGTTTGCCCGGAGAAAGTGAAAATCCAGACGATTTCCGGCAACGCGGAGTTGAACATCCCCGAAAACGACGGCTTCCGTGTTGAATATGACAAGGTGTCCGGCAGCTTTGAATGCGATTTTCCGATCACCACTTCAAAAAACAGCGGAACGTATAAAGAAGGCGGAGCTTCGTTTGAAATGGAAACAGTCAGCGGAAGCCTGAAAATCACCAAGCGCGTATAATCTGCCGCCAGGGGGACAGTTCTTAGCTTAATAAACCAAAACAAGAAAGGGATATAGCCATGATACTTACGACAACACCGACCGTTGAAGGCCATGAGATCGAACAGTACTGCGGCCTGGTTTTCGGAGAAGTGGTCTCGGGAGTTGATTTTCTCCGCGATATAGCTGCCGGGATAAGCAATTTCTTCGGAGGCCGCTCCGCTTCGTATGAAGAAGAGCTGATACTGGCGCGGGAGAACGCAATACGCGAAATGGAGAACAGGGCCCTTGCCCTCGGCGCAAATGCCGTGGTCGGCATCGACGTCGACTATGAGGTTCTTGGGTCCAACAACGGCATGCTTATGGTAACCGCATCGGGTACGGCGGTAATAATCCGCTGACCGGCGACTTCATGGCAGCAACCGGTTCAACCGTTCGAGGACGGGCGGCGGGACCGGTTTTTTGCCGGCATATGGTGTTCGCACGGTACGGAAGAGCTCGCCCGTCATAAGCTATCCGGCCCGGTACGGAGCAGTCCGCCCGATAAAATATCCGGCCCGTTTGGAGGTCTCTGCCCGCATAAAGATGTCCGCCATGCAAGTAACCGGTCTCTCCGGCCTTTCATAGGATGTATGGAGAGGAGGGATTGATCATGGCTTACCTTATATTGTGCAGCGGGCTGACAAGTGCTCAGCATATTAAGAAAGTACTCGCCAGATCATGCATCGGCGGCTATATCGTCCGGCCTCCGCAGGAGATTGCGGCGGAGGGCTGCGGCTATGCGGTGGAAGTAAAAGAAAGTCAGTTCGAGAGTGCCGTCAGGATCATCCGGGATTGCCGCCTGACCTTCCGCAAAGTGTTCAGAAAAGACGGTACAATGTATACAGAGGTTTCGGTATGATGTGTACTGACTCCCGGTCCGGTCTTATATACCTGGACAACGCCGCGACGACGCTTGTAAAGCCGAGGGGTGTCCGCAAGGCTGTTGATGAAGCGATCCGAAGGTGCGGAAGCGCCGGCAGGAGCGGCCATTGGGCATCCGACAGGGCGGCCGAGGTCGTGTTCGGGTGCCGCGCTTTGGCGGCGGAGCTTTTTCATGTCGGGTCACCCGAAAGAATCGTTTTTACCTTTAACGCCACTCACGCCCTGAACATAGCGATAAACAGCGTAATAAACGGCATCCTGACGGCGAACGGCAGCCGGAGCAAGCGTGTTCTGATATCGGGATATGAACACAATTCCGTCCTGCGCCCGCTGTTTGCCAGAAAGGACGAAGGGATAGAAACGGTGCCGGTCTTTTCTCCGCCTTTTGAACCGGAAGTCTTTCTTCATAAGCTGGAAAACGAGATGGAGCGCGGCGCGGGGGCCGTTGTATGCACGCATGTGTCAAACGTTTTCGGATATATTATCCCGATCGAACGTGTGGATGAGATGTGTGCCCGGCGCGGAATACCCCTTGTTGTCGACGCAAGCCAGTCGGCGGGATGCATCGGAATTGATTCCGGCAGCTTCAGGGCCGCGAAGTTCATCTGCATGTCGGGACACAAGGGGCTGATGGGGCCTCAGGGGACGGGTATCCTGATCTGTCTCGGCGACGAGGTGCTGCCTTTTATGTTCGGAGGAACGGGATCGGACTCAAGGAAACCGCTGATGCCCGATTACCTTCCCGAAAGGCTCGAGGCGGGAACGCTCAACGTACACGGGATCGCAGGTCTCGCAGAAGGAATCAGGTTTGTCATGAAGCTGGGCGAGGAGCGCATACTCGAGCATGAGAGGGCATTTATACGCCGCGTCATAAGGGGGCTGGAAATCCTTCCGAAGGTAAGGGTATTTCAGTGCGAGCGCCTCTTCTGTCAGACGGGCGTGCTTTCGCTCTCGCTCAGGGAAGGAAGCTGCGAGGAAACCGCGGCCGAGCTGGCAGCCAGGGGCATATGCGTCCGCGTAGGCCTGCATTGCTCTCCGCTCGCGCACAAAAGCGCCGGGACTCTGAATACGGGGACTCTGCGGATAAGTCCGTCGGTATTCAGCAGATTCCGGCATGCGGACCGATTTGTGGATGAATTGGGACGCATTCTGCGTGAAAAGGCAGAAACAGGCGGTCAGAGATCGAAAAAATACTCATGCAGGCAAATTTAATCTAAAAAACCTATTCACACGGGGAGACATTCTGTGATAAAATAGGCTTATATCAGAAACAGGGATGTTGCGCCGATGAAATGGGTTTTGGAAGCACTTGAAAACCTGAAAAACTACGTTCAGCTCGCCGACTTTCTTGATGTCGCCGATATCCTGATAGTGGCATTCATAATATATAAGCTGTTGGGTCTTATTCGCAACACCACCGCAGCGCAGGTCCTGAAAGGGATGGCGTTGCTGCTGGTGTTGCTTGGGTTATCTGCGGTATTGAACCTGAACATGCTGGAGTTCATCATGACAAATTTCATGCAGGTCGGGTTTATCGCCGTCATAATCCTGTTCCAGCCGGAGCTCCGCAAAATGCTTGAGACGGCCGGCGCCAGCCGTTTTCCGAAACTGTTTCTCAACAGGGGAGAGACCGATCAGGACAGGATCGAGATGACGATCGTCCAGACCGTAAACGCCTGCAACACCCTTTCCCTTCAGAAAATCGGCGCGCTGATCGTGTTCGAGCGCAAGGTCTTTCTTAACGAGGCGATAAAAACGGGCACCATCCTTGACGCTCAGGTATCGAGCATGCTCCTTAAAAACCTCTTTTTCCCGAAAGCAGCCCTGCACGACGGCGCCGTAATCATACGGGACGGACGGATAATCGCCGCGGGATGCATGCTCCCCCTGACAAACAACATCCATCTCAGCCGTGATCTTGGAATGCGGCACAGGGCGGGCGTCGGGATAAGCGAGCAGTCCGACGCCGTCGTCATAATCGTATCCGAGGAAACAGGGTCCATTTCCGTCGCTGTCGGGGGGATGCTGAAGCGCCATCTTAGCACGGACACCCTTTCGGTTCTTCTGAAGAACGAGCTGAACCCCGCGGAAGAGGCAGCCGTAAAAAAAGGCGTTTCCAGTTTCCTGCGCCGGTTAAAGGTGAAAAAAGATGAAACCGAAAGATAAAATACCATATATCATTTTATCTCTTTTCATATCCCTCATATTGTGGATCTATGTGGTCGGAGTGGAGCAGCCCGAGACGGAGGACACGATCACAGGCATCAATGTTGTTCTGGAAGGACAGGACCAGTTGTACGAGGACAGAGGTCTTGTCGTAACCACCAGAAAGACGCCGACGGTTTCCCTTGTCGTTCGCGGTAACATGGTGAATCTGGCAAGACTGAACACAAAGAAGGATGAAATCCTCGTCACCGCCGACCTGACGAAAATCACCTCCCCGGGCGAACACAATATTGCCTATGAAATCGAATCCATGCCAGTCGATAAAGTGAGCATTCTCGAAAGGAGCCCATATTATATCACTGTCCAGGTCGACAGGGTGCAGACCCGCCTTGTCGAGATCGTATGCAAAAACAACGGGAGCATAGCCGATGGGTTTATGGCCGAAGATCCGATCGTAACGCCCGAAAATCTCCAGGTCTCAGGCCCCGAGGAGAAGATAAACTCCATAGCCTATGCCGAGGTTGTCTGGTCCAGGGTGAATCAGGAACGCACCCTGAAGAGCGACCTTGAGTTCGTCTTCCGCGGCGAAAACGGCGAAGAAATCTCCAAAGAAGGAATCACGACAAATTACGACTATATAACCGTTACCGTACCGGTCAAGAAAATAAAGGACGTTTACCTGCTTGTCGACGTCATAGAAGGCGGCGGCGCAAAGCTTGAGAATATTGATTACACGATTTCGCCCAAAGTGATCACGGTTGCGGGCGAGTCCAGCAAGGTGGACGCCTTGAACTCCATCACCGTCGGAAGGCTCGAGCTCGCGAAGATTATCAGCCCCGGCAGGCTTGAGTTTAACATCATCCTCGACAACGATATCGAGAATATCAGCGGCGAGGACACCTGCACCGTCACGATAAACGAGATTGTCGGCATCACGACAAGGGAATACACATGCAGCAACATAACCCTGATCAACCTGCCCGAGGGAATGAAAGCCGAGATCATAACCAAGGAACTCAAGGTCAGGCTTCGCGGCAAGCCGGAAACCCTCGACCTGATTTACGGACATAATCTGCGCGCGGTTGCTGATCTCGAACCCGAAGCCCTGACGGCAGACGCAAAGGGAAGGTACTCTGTCGACGTAACGGTTTACCTCGACGGGTATGCCGACGTGGGCGTCGTCGGGGAATACCGCATAGTAATAGACGTAAACCCGGAGGAATCCCAATGACCCAGACTGTTCGCGTAACCGAAGTGCTGGAAAGGGGCTTCTGCAAGGTTGAATTGAAAAGGGAGTCTGCCTGCGGCGGCAATTGCGCGTCCTGCGGAGGCTGCGCTGCGCCCGACGAGACGGTGATTGCCGTCGCCGTCAACGAGGCGGGAGCGGCTGCGGGCGACGTGGTTATAGTCGAAAGCCGTACAAATGATATTTTCAGGATCGCGGCGCTGGTTTATCTCGTGCCCGTCGTCCTGATGATTGCGGGATATGCCGCCGCATCCGCCTTTTTTGACTGGTCGTATGCGCCGGGCATCGCATCTGCTGCGGGCTTTGGAGCGGGTGTATTGATCGCGGTTCTCTACGGAAGAAGCAAAAAGGAAAAGGTCTATCTGACCGTGACCCGGATTTTGAACCGAAACAGCCCGAATTCTTGAACAATTAGTTAAATTTTTCAAGACTGTTGTCAATGAAGGAGTTTTTATTGTAAAATAAACTGTATAGTCCGCCTCAATGCAATCGGAGGAGCAATGTTTGGATATGTAAGGCCGCTTAAAGGAGAACTGAAAGTTGTTGAGTATGAAGCTTTCCGGTCGGTCTACTGCGGCCTTTGCCACACGCTCGGCCGAAGATACGGGCTTCCCGCAAGATTTGTGCTTAACTATGACCTGACCTTCTTTGCGGCCGTCATTGCCGCGGTTGAAGGCGGGATGAACTTCGAGCACCGGCGCTGCATCGCAAGCCCGTTCAGGAAAAAGTGCACGGCGCGCGTCTCGCCGTCATTAGAGCTTGCCGCCGACGTCACGGTGCTTCTGACATATCACAGGCTCGACGACGAGGCACGCGACCGTTCGGGGGCAAGACGAATCGGCGCCTGTGTCCTTCGTCTTCTGATGAGGCCCTTTTACAGACACGCGTGCCGGCTGCAGCCAGAGCTCTCACGGAAGATCAAACGGGCGATCGGGGCACTAACGGAGCTCGAAGACGGGTGCATTCCGTCAATTGACCGGACCGCCGACGCCTTCGCGTCGATTCTGTCGGACGCCGCGGGCGAGGCCGAAACGGACGGGAAGACGCGCAGGATCCTGCAGACAATGTTCTACCACATCGGAAGATGGATCTATATCGTCGACGCCTGCGACGATTTTGAAAAGGACCAGGCGAGCGGCTCATACAACCCTATCGCATACAGGTATGGCCTGCGCGAAGACGGAAGGATGTGCCGGTTGCTTCCGGAAACAATAAAGGAAGAAATCAGGACAACCCTGACGCATTCGCTCGCCGCGGCCGCGTCCGCATTTGAACTGCTTTCCTTCGGACGCTTCGAAGGCCTGGTGGCGAATGTGATATATCATGGACTTTATGCCGTGACCGAAGCGGTTCTTAACGGTACATGGCAGCAAAGGAGAAAAGCAGATGAACGACCCTTATAAGGTACTGAATGTCAGTCCGGATGCGACCGACGCCGAAATCAAGCAGGCATACCGCGAACTGGCAAGAAAATACCATCCGGATAACTACGCCCAGAATCCGCTGTCCGATCTGGCCGAGGAGAAGATGAAGGAAATCAACGAGGCCTACGATCTTATCATGAAGCAGCGCGCCGGCGGCTCGTCCGGTTCCTCTTCAGGAGGCGGATACGGCGGATATAATTCGCAAAGCCAGAACACATACGGAGGATCGGGTATATTCGCCCGCATAAGGCAATATATCGCGACGGGCAATATCATACAGGCCGAACAGATGCTGAACTCGGTTCCCGACAGGAACGCGGAGTGGTACTTTCTGATGGGAGCAGTATGCCACCGCAAAGGCTGGTTCGACGAAGCGCTCCGAAACTACCGGACCGCTTGCGAAATGGATCCCGGAAACATGGAATACCGTCAGGCTTTCAACATGATGCAGGCCGGCGGCAGGGCATACCGCACGCCGCAGGGCTTCGGAAACCCGCAGATGTCTTCGCTCGACTGCTGCTCGAGCCTCCTCTGCGCCGACTGCTGCTGTGAATGCATGGGCGGGAACCTGATTCCCTGTGTCGGCTGCAGATGAGCGACCGTACCAAAAGGATCGCCTCCGAGGCGATGCTGAGCGCAGTTTCGGTGCTTACTCTTTACCTCTCGTCGGTCATGCCCACCATGCGGATCGGCCTTGCCGCGATAGCGGGGATCCTTCCGGCATATATAGTGATCCGTTTCGGGACAGCGGCAGGATTTATCTGTTATACGGCTACTTCCCTGCTGTCGCTCCTACTGCTCCCGAACAAGATGACCGTTCTGCTTTATATAATCCTTTTCGGTCATTATCCGATGTTGAAAAGTCTGATAGAGAGAATCGGGAAGCTATTTTTGGAATGGGTCCTGAAGCTCGCTCTCTTCAACGTGCTGCTCGCAGTTCTTCTCGCATTAAGTTCGCTGTTTTTTGACGCATCAATCATCGATGGGGCATTCAATCTCACTCTGCCCGTGCCCGTCATATATGTCGCAGTGTTTGTGGCGGGCAACATCGTGTTCGTTATTTATGACATCGCTTTCACCGGACTTATAGCCGCTTTTCTTTCCAGGTTTAAAAAGCTGTGAAGGCCGGTTCGGCCGGCAGTCAGCGGGAACCGCACCCGGCCGGAGAAGTTTTGGGTGCGGCGCCATATAAGTTTATCTCCGGAGATATGGGGGTTTAAATGATAAAAAGCATGACCGGTTACGGCAGGGCTCAGCGCAGCACCGAAGACTGGGACGTCACGGTTGAGCTCCGCTCGGTTAACCATCGTTATTTCGACTGCACCGTCCGCATTCCCAGGATCTACGTATCCATGGAGGAGCCGGTAAAGGCTAGGGTGCAGAACAGCGTTTCACGCGGGAAGGTCGATGTGTTCATAACGATCGAGCACAAGGAAGGCTCCGCGACAGACATCAGGTTCAACCCGAAGGTTGCCGAAGGATATGTGAACGCATTGCGGGAAATGCGTAAAATGTTCTCGATTAACGATAAAATCGACCTTATGTCTCTTGCAAGGCTTCCCGAAGTTTTCTCCATAACCCAAAAGGATATAGATGAGAGCGCTCTCCTTAAAACTGTTCTCGAGACGCTGCAGGACGCCCTTTCCGGGCATGACGCCATGCGCTGCCGCGAGGGCGAAAACCTCAAGGCTGACATTCTCTCGCGCCTGGACGCAATAGAAAATGCGGTTTCGGAGGTCGAAGAGAGATCGGCTCTGATAGTCCCGGAATACCGCAGGAAGCTCACGGAAAAGATGAAGGAGATTCTGGCGGACTCGGGCATCGACGAAAGCCGTATACTTACTGAAGCCGCTCTGTATGCGGACAGAGTCGCAGTCGACGAGGAAACGGTCCGCATCCGCAGCCATATCGGTCAGCTCCGCTCAATGCTCCTGAGCGGCGGCGCGATAGGACGCAAGCTCGATTTCCTCATCCAGGAGCTGAACAGAGAGGCAAACACGATAGGTTCCAAGGCAAACGACATTGAGATCGCCCGCAAGGTGGTTGAAATAAAGGCTGAAATAGAGAAGATAAGGGAACAGGTTCAGAATATCGAATAGCTCTGAGTTTCGATGGAGGTTGTTATGAAGCTCATAAATATCGGGTTCGGCAATATGGTTTCCGCCGCGAGGCTGATAGCCATAGTAAGCCCGGATTCCGCGCCGATAAAGCGCATAATACAGGAGGCGAGGGATCGGGGGATGCTCATCGACGCCACATACGGGCGGCGAAACCGCGCCGTGATCATCACGGATTCCGACCACATCATCCTGTCGGCAATTCAGCCCGAAACGGTGGCACACCGTCTTGAAGCCTCGGGAACGGAAGAGGACGATTTTGATGAATAAAGGCGTTCTGATGGTGATATCGGGACCGTCGGGCGCGGGTAAGGGAACGGTGGTGCAGGAGCTTGTCCGCCGCTCCGACGATATATTTCTCTCGATATCCGCCACCACCAGAGACCCGCGTCCGGGTGAAGTGCCCGATCGCCACTATTATTTTGTATCGCGGGAAAAATTCCGGTCAATGATAGAGAATAACGAGCTGCTTGAGTTTGCCGAGTATGCCGGCAATTTCTACGGCACCCCCGCGGCTGCGGTGGACAGGATGCTCGACGATGGCAAGGACGTTATCCTGGAGATTGACATCCAGGGAGGACACCAGATCAGGAAAACACGCGATGACGTGGTGCTTGTTTTCCTTGCCCCTCCCACCATTGCCGAGCTTGAAAACAGGCTTCGCAGAAGGGGCACCGAGTCTGAGGAAGCTATCCGTAAAAGGCTTGCCATCGCGGCAAACGAATACCGCAACATCCGTGATTATGACTATGTTATCATAAACGACACTGTCGAAAACGCAGTGGCAAAGCTTCAGGCGGTTCTGACCGCCGAGCGCTGCAGCACAAAGCGCATACCCGTCGATAAGCTGTATTTCCCGGTAAAATAAAAAAAGTGAGGTTCTTGGCAATATGCTTTATCCATCGATGAAACAACTTCTTGAAAACATAGACAACCGATATCTGCTCGTAAATGTAGCCGCCAAAAGGGCGCGCGACATTGCGGAGGATGCGGAGCAAAAGGGCGAACGGCTCGACCAGAAAGCCGTCAGGATCGCGATAAACGAAATCGCGGAGGGAAGGCTCAGCGGAAGCCTTAAAAACGGACGCTCCGGATCCGTCAGTCAATGACCGGCGCCGATCGGCAGGGAAAGCCGGTTTATGCCAAGACGGCCATAAGCACCGCAGCCTACTCGATCGATCACCCGTATGATTATCGTATTCCGGCGGAGCTGGAGGGGCGTGTACTGCCCGGCACCCGGGTCATCGTTCCTTTCGGGAGGGGTGACCGAAGAACCGAGGCGATGGTTCTGAGCCTCTCGGAAAGCACCGCGTTCAATGCGGTAAAGGATGTCATACGTGTGCTTGACGAGGAGCCCGTATTGTCCCGTGAAATGATCAACCTCATTCTAAGGATACGCGAAATGTGCTTCTGCACTTTCTATGACGTGCTGAAGGCGGTGCTCCCCGCGGGCTTGTGGTATCATCTTGAGCAGAAAGTAAGATTGGCGGAAGGCATAAACATCGAGAGCTTTGCTTCCGAACTTTCAGGCAAGGAAAGAACCGTTCTGGAAGCACTTGCAAAACCGATGAGCCTTCAGGAGCTTGAAGAAACTCTGGGCTTCGACCCTTCGGTACAGATTAAGATTCTTGCCGATAAGAAGATTATAGAGAGAGAGACGGCGGCGATACGCGGAGTTGGGGATAAGACTATCCGCATAGCGTCGCTTGCTGTATCAGGGGACGAAGCCGCGGAATATATAGAGAAAAACAGAACCAGAGCCCCGGCGCTCGCGGGCATCGTCGAATTTCTCCTTTCGGCCGGAGAGGCGGCAGAAGGCGAAATAGCCTATTTCACCGGCGCCGGCGGTTCGGCGATACAGAGGCTTGTTAAAAAGGGAATTATCGCCGTCGAACACCGTGAAGTAATGAGAAGACCCGGGATGCCGTCCGATACCGCCTTAAACGAGCCGGTATCTCTCAACGCCGCGCAGAAATCCGCTGTGGAAGGACTTACCGCTCTTGCGGACAGCGGGACGTCGCAGGCGGCTCTCCTTTTCGGTGTTACCGGCAGCGGCAAGACGCAGGTGTATATGGCCGTAATCGAACATGTGCTTGCCGCCGGCAGATCGGCGATTGTCCTGGTGCCGGAAATCGCGCTCACCCCTCAACTGATGCGAATATTCCACGCGCGCTTCGGTGAGAGCGTCGCAATACTCCACTCCGCTCTCAGTGTCGGGCAGCGGCTGGACGAATGGAAACGGATCAAACGGGGAGAAGCGAGGCTTGTTCTCGGCACCCGGTCGGCAATATTCGCTCCGCTCGACAACCTGGGCGTCATTGTAATCGACGAGGAGCAGGAGCACACATATAAATCGGAAAACATACCGCGCTATCACGCGAGAGACGTCGCCAGGTACCGTGCGTATTATAATAACGCTCTCCTTATAATCGGAAGCGCAACGCCTTCGGTCGAGAGTTACTATTATTCACTAACGGGAAGATATCATAGGTTTGAGCTCAGCGAGCGATTCAACAGGGAAGCCCTTCCCGAAGTGATCATCGCCGATATGCGAAAAGAACTCATGATGGCGAATCCCTCGACTATTAGCAGTGCGCTCAGGGATGAGATTTCGGCAAACCTCTCGAGGGGAGAGCAGACTATCCTTTTCATTAACCGCAGAGGAAACAGCCGCAGGCTCGTCTGCGGGGAATGCGGGTCGGTTCCCGAATGCCCGAACTGCTCGAACGCCTATACATATCATTCGGCCAACGGCCGTCTGATGTGCCACCTGTGCGGCAGCTCGGCGCCGACCGGCAAATTCTGCCCCGAATGCGGAGGGGAGTATAAGTTCGTCGGCGCCGGAACGCAGAAATGTGAGGAAGATTTGCGAAAACTCTTCCCGGGCATCGGGATCCTGAGGATGGACTCCGACACAACGTCCGCCCGGCACTCGCACGAGGAAATTCTGACGCGTTTCCGGGAGGAAAAGGTCCCCGTGCTGCTTGGGACCCAGATGGTTGCGAAAGGGCTTGATTTCGAGAACGTAACGCTTGTCGGGGTCATCGACGCCGATCAGTCTCTCTATGCGGAGGATTACCGCGCTCATGAGAGGACGTTTTCCCTGATAACGCAGGTTGTCGGCAGGGCGGGACGCGGGAAAAAGCCCGGAAGGGCGGTTCTGCAAACGTTTACTCCAGGCAATCCCATTCTCGCCGCGGCGGCAAGACAGGATTATCCCGGCTTTTACGAAGAGGAGATCAGGCTGCGCGAGAGGCTTGGCACTCCGCCTTTCCGCGAGCTGATACTTGTAACCGTTTCGGGGCCGGATGAAAACGGCGCGCTGCGAGCTGCGCTTTTGGCGGCGGCCTTGCTGCGGGAGCAGGTCGGGTCGATCGGAGCGGACATCGTTGTGCTTGGACCGACGGAGGCCCCGATATTCAAGGTGAGCGGGCGCTACCGTTATAGAATATGCTTAAGTCTCAGCGATACCCGAACGGCCTGCCGGATTGTTTCCGCGGCGGTCAAGGCTCTCAGGGCGAAAAAGGAGTTCAGGGGATATTCCGTGACCGCCGATTATAAACCAAACGATATTTAATAACTGCAATGCTTAAAATACGGGGGTATACCATATGGCTATACGAAATATATTAAAAGACGGCGAACCGACGCTCAGGAAACGTTCAAGGGAAGTGGCCAGCTTCGACAGGCGGCTTCACGAGCTGCTTGACGACATGGCCGAAACAATGGAACAGGCCGACGGAGCCGGGCTTGCGGCACCTCAGGTCGGCGTGCTCCGCCGGGTCGCCGTTGTCGCGGGGCCGGACGGCATGATCGAGCTTATAAACCCGACGATCACTGCAACCGAAGGAGAACAGACGGGCGTCGAAGGCTGCCTCAGTTTTCCGGGGATATACGGCATAGTGACCAGGCCGGAAAAGGTTACGGTTACCGCCCAAAACCGGTACGGTGAAACATTCTCCGTCACGGGAGAGGGAATAGTAGCCCGGGCTTTCTGTCACGAGATCGACCATCTCGACGGTGTTGTCTTTACCGAAAAGGTCGAGAGGTTCCTTACGGAGGAGGAACTTCGTTCGCTCAACGAAGAGGCCGGGGACGGGGAGCCGGAAAACCGGTAAAAGAGGGGTATCTATGAGAATTCTGTTTATGGGGACTCCCGAAATTGCGGAAACGTGCCTTCGCGCGCTTTGCGACGCGGGCCAGGACGTCCGCGCCGTGTTTACTCAGCCTGACAGGCCAAAGGGCCGCGGGCTGGCGTTGACCCCGCCTCCCGTGAAGGTTTACGCGGAGAGCCGCGGGATCGAAGTGTTCCAGCCTCTGAAGCTTCGCAAAAGCATGGATATTATTGAAAGTATCGACCCGGAGCTTATTATCGTCGTGGCTTACGGGAAAATACTTCCTAAGCCTGTGCTCGATTACCCCCGCTACGGCTGCGTCAACCTGCACGCGTCGCTGCTGCCGAGACACCGCGGCGCCGCGCCGATACAGGCGGCCATCGTCTCGGGTGATACGGTGGGCGGAGTCACCACCATGTACATGGCCGAGGAGCTTGACTCGGGCAATATTATTTTCACGGAGGAAACCCCGATTTACGACGACGATACCGCAGGCACGCTCCATGACCGTTATGCGGAAATGGGCGGAAGGCTGCTTCTGCGGACCATAAGAGCGATCGAAGAAGGCGACGCCCCGAGTATTCCGCAGGACCATTCGCTCGCCACGTATGCGCCTCCCATCCGGAAGGAGGATGCGGAGATCGACTGGTCCCGCGCGACCAGGGAAATAAGGAACCTCATACGCGGTTATAATCCGTGGCCCGTGGCATTTACACAGCTGAACGGGCGCACATTCAGGGTATATGCCGCGGTGCCCGGAGCGGGCAAACCGGTATCGCCCCCGGGGACGATCGTGTCCGCAGGAGACAACGGCATCGAGGTCGCAACGGGCGACGGCACGCTTTTCATCACCGAACTTCAGGAAGCGGGCAAACGCAGGATGACTGCGGCGGAATATCTTCGCGGCCATAAAGTAATATAAAAACAGTGAAGATGGAATATAAATAAGATGAAAAATCAATGACCGGCTTTTGCAAGGGGGAATAAAGTGTATTGGTATTACGACGAATATTATCTGCTTTTGGTCCTCCCCGCCGTTATTCTCGCAATGGCGGCGGAGGCCATAGTCAGTTCTGCATACGGCAGGTTTTCGAAGGTAATGACAAAAAGGGCGATTACAGGCGCAGAAGTGGCCCAGCAGATTTTGTACTCCAACGGGGTGCGCGGCGTACGGGTCGAACCCGCTGCGGGGAGGCTCACCGACCATTACGACCCGCGGTCGAACGTAATCCGTCTCTCGGAAGGGGTCTACTACTCGACGTCGGTATCCGCGGCCGGGATAGCCGCACACGAAGCGGGCCACGCGGTGCAGTATGCCGAGGGCTACGGACCTATTAAATTAAGGGCGGCGATAATTCCCGTTACGCAATTCGGCTCGTCAATAACCATGCCGCTTATAATAATAGGCCTGCTGTTCTCCATGCCGATTCTTGTCAACCTTGGGCTGCTGTTCTTTGCGCTGGCAATCGTTTTCCAGGTAATTACGCTGCCCGTGGAGTTCAACGCGTCTTCCCGCGCGATACGCGCGCTTGAAGGTTCCGGCATGTTTGAATATGATGAAATAGACAAGGCGAAGAAGGTTCTCAACGCCGCCGCGATGACATACCTGGCTTCTCTTGCTGTGTCGCTCGCCCAGTTTATAAGACTCTTCATGCTCGGAAGAAGCAGGAGAAGATGAGTCCCGCCGGTCCAATGCCGCATACGGCCGGAGAAGGTATGCGCGCACCGGTATGGAATATTCCTATCCCCGTTTCTCCGGAGATTTGAGGCGTGAACATGTCAAAGAAAAGCGCCCGTGAGGTTGCGCTCGACGCGCTTGTGGCGTGGCAGACCGGCGGGGTTTGGTCCGCGCGGAAGCTGTCGGAGGCGATTGAAAGGGCGGAACTCGACAAGAGGGATTCGGCTCTCGCAACCTATCTGTGCGGCGGAGTTATTCAGAATATTACTCTGCTTGATTACCATATAGCGAAATATTCGTCGATCAAACTTAAAAAGCTTGAAACAAGGGTATTATGTATATTGAGACTGGGCGCTTTACAACTGCTCCTGTCAGATACGATACCGCGGAACGCCGCGGTCAACGAGACCGTTTCGCTTTGCCGCGGGAAAGACCGCAGGTCTGCCGGCTTCGTAAACGCGGTGCTCCGTGCGATGACTCAGATCGCGGACCCTTATGACATCCGCGAAAGCGACCCCGTCAGGTACCTTTCCATCCGCTACTCCCATCCGGAGTGGATATGCGGGGAGCTCCTGTCGGTACTCGGCAGGGACAAAGCCGTGAAGGTGCTTGAGGCGAACAACGAGGCTCCGCCGGTAACTATTCAGGTAAACACCCTCCGTACCGGGACGGACGATCTCCGTGCGGAGCTGGAGCGGGAGGGCGTTGTCGCGGCGCGGCACAGGTTTGTGCCGGATTGCCTCGATCTTACCAATGTCGGAGCAATCGAGAGGCTGGATGCATATAAAAAGGGGCTTTTCTGGGTACAGGACGCAGCCTCGAAGCTTGCGGTGAGTGCGCTGGACCCGAAACCCGGCGACAGGATCCTCGATGCATGTTCTGCTCCGGGAGGAAAGAGCTTTGCCGCGGCGGCGCTTGCAGGCGGCGGTGCGGAAATCACGTCGCAGGACATCCATGAGGGGAAGCTGGCCTTCGTCCGCGAAGGAGCGCTGCGTCTGGGCATGAATCTGACGGTCGAACAGGGAGACGCGCGGGAGTTCAAACCTGAGCTTTCCGGGAAGTTCGACAAGATCATATGCGACGTGCCATGCTCCGGGTTCGGAATCATCCGGAAAAAACCGGACATCCGTTTTGCGGACGAAAATAAAATTGCGAAGCTTCCGGAACTGCAGCTTGCAATTCTTTCAAATGTGTCCAAATATCTCGCTCCCGGCGGAACCCTGCTCTACAGCACATGCACGTGGCGGGATGCCGAGAATGTTTCGGTTGTCAATGAATTCCTGAACAATAACGGCGGTTTTAAGCTGAAAAGTTTCGAACTGCCCGGGCCGGTCGGAAGCGTGCCCGACGGCATGGTGACGCTTTGGCCGCAGAATTTTGCGTTTGACGGATTTTTCATTTGCCTTATGAGGAAAAATAATGTATGATATAAAGTCGATGAAGGAAATTGAGATTGCCGCCATGCTCGAGTCCTGCGGACAGCCCAGGTTCAGGGCCGCACAGATTTTCAAATGGCTGGGCGGCGGGGTCTCCTCGTTTGACGAGATGACCAACCTGCCGAAGGACCTGCGAGAAAGGCTGAAGGATACCTGCCTGCTTTACAGGCCGAAGGAACTGGACAGGCAGGTTTCGAAAGACGGGACCGTAAAGCTACTATGGGAGCTTCATGACCGGAACGCAATCGAAAGCGTCGTTATGGTTTACAGGCATGGCAACACGGTCTGCATCTCGACACAGGTCGGCTGCAGACAAGGCTGCGCTTTCTGCGCTTCCACCAGAGGAGGACTCATACGCAATCTGACTCCTTCCGAAATGCTCGACCAGGTGCGCTATTCGGGTCAGGCAACGGGCCGAAGGATTTCCAACGTTGTTCTGATGGGCATTGGCGAGCCCCTTGAGAATTTTGACAATGTCGTTCGTTTCCTTGAGCTTGTCAACCATCCCGATAATCTTAACATCGGAATGAGGCATATATCGCTTTCCACATGCGGACCCGAAGGAGGGATCAGGAAGCTAGCCGACCTTGATCTTCAGCTCACCCTCTCGGTTTCACTCCATGCTCCCGACAACGAAACGCGTTCGCGCATGATGCCGGTAAACCGCTTCGGCGGTGTGGAAAAGCTTATCGAAGACTGCAGGTACTATTGCTTAAAGACCGGGAGACGCATTTCGTTCGAATATCTGCTTGCCGACGGCATAAACGACAGCGACAGGCATGCGCAGCTTCTGGCCGGTCTTCTGCATGGCATGGGCGCGGAATGCTTGCCTCTCATTCATGTAAATCTTATACCGCTTAACCGTGTGGAGGGTTCGGCATTCCAACCGAGCAGCGGCGCGCGGGTCAAAGCCTTCGCGGAAATTCTGGGGAGAAATGGAATAAAGCAAACGGTGCGCCGCCGTATGGGAGCGGATATCGACGCCGCCTGCGGACAGCTTCGCAGAAAGAGACTGCCGGGATAAACGACGGATACCCGATCGATCCGCAGGCAATATGGAGGTTAATATGAAAGCTTGGGGAAAAACAGATACCGGTCTTGTCCGAACGGAAAACCAGGACGCCTTTTTCATCGACCTCCTCTATGAGGAGGGCATCGCGCTGTGCGTGGTTTGCGACGGGATGGGCGGAGCCAAGGCCGGCGGAGTTGCAAGCGCGCTTGCCGCCGAGATGTTTGTCGACGGCGTAAAGGAAAGACTGAAGCTCAATATGTCGCCGAAATACATAGCTTCAATTGCGGAAGAAGCCGTGAAGAAGGCAAATGCCGATATATATGAGAAGTCGCTCTCCGACAGCGCTTTCAGCGGCATGGGCACAACGCTTGTCTCGGTTATATGCGACGGCTCCGAAGCCGTGATTCTGAATATCGGCGACAGCAGGGCATATGCGATCGACCAGGACGGAATTTCACGGATTACGCGGGACCATTCCGTCGTCGAGGATCTTCTCATTATGGGTGATCTCACCCGGGAGGAAGCCAGGTCACATCCGAGAAAGAACCTGATTACCAGGGCTCTCGGCACCGAAAGCACCATCCAGTGCGACATTTTTAACCGTCAGGTAAAAAAGGGCGACTATATTCTGCTCTGTTCCGACGGGCTCAGCAACCTGGTCGAGGAGCAGGAGATACTGTACGAAGTATTGCACGGCGGTGAAAAGGAACAGGCATGCGACAGGCTCATCGATATTGCAAACTCACGCGGCGGCAACGACAACATCACCGTAGTGCTGCTTGAAATATAGTGTTTGCCGCTGTGAGAAATGGAGTTCAAAATGGATAATACGGATAAGTACATCGGCATGATGCTGGACAACCGTTATGAGATTCTGGAGCAGGTTGGCGCAGGCGGCATGGCGGTTGTCTATAAAGCGAGATGCCATAGGCTTAACAGGCTTGTAGCCGTCAAAATTCTCAGAGAGGAGTACGCAAAGGACGACGATTTCCGGCGCCGCTTCCACGCGGAAAGCCAGGCGGTCGCGATGCTCTCCCATCCGAATATTGTAGCCGTATATGATGTTAATAAGACGCGCGAGATAGAGTATCTGGTAATGGAGCTTATTGACGGAATAACGCTCAAGCAATATATGAACAGGCGGGGCGTGCTCAATTGGCGCGAGGCTCTCCACTTTACCACCCAGATTGTCAGGGCGCTCGATCACGCGCACAGCCGGGGCATTATCCACCGGGATATTAAGCCGCACAACATTATGGTCTTGCGCGACGGCAGCGTCAAGGTGGCCGATTTCGGCATCGCGAGGTTTGCCGCTTCGCAAAACACCCTCACCCAGGAAGCCCTTGGTTCGGTGCACTATATTTCACCCGAGCAGGCCAAAGGCAGCCATATAGACGCCCGGTCGGACATATACTCGGTCGGCGTCGTCCTCTACGAGATGCTTACCGGCAGGCTTCCCTTTGAAGGTGATTCGGCAGTTTCCGTAGCCATCCAGCATATTAACTCCATGCCGCTTTCACCGAGGGAAATAGTACCCACAATACCGGTCGGTCTCGAAGAGATAACCATGAAGGCAATGGCGGCCGACCTTTCAAAGCGCTATATGTCCGCAAACGAGATGTACAGGGACCTTGAGGAATTCCGAAAAAATCCCAACATCGTATTCAACTACAACCTCAGCGACTATGAAGTTTCGCCCGACAGCGTGCAGGAGCCGACAAAAAAGCTCCCGGCCGTCGAAACGGGAAAGCATATTTCCAAGCCCGCCGCCGACAGCGGAGAAACCAGGAAGAAGGAGTTGACGATGACCAAAAGAAAACAAAACCAGGGGCGTTCGCTCGCGATGTTTTTTGCGGTGATGGCCGTACTGCTTTTTGTGGGCGGACTGGTTTTCTTTCTATGGAAAGTGGTAGGTCCGATCATCAACCCGGAACTGGACAGTATACAGGTACCGAAGCTCGAAGGACAGATGCTGGAAGACGTCCTCGGCAATGAGGAGTATACGGAAAACTTCGTTATCGTTCCGAACGGCGAGGGCGTATATCACGACAGCCAGCCCGGCACCATCATCGACCAGAAACCAAAAGCCGGCCGAAAAGCAAAAAAAGGCGACACAATATCCGTAACGGTGAGCAAAGGAAAGAAGTTCATAGTCATCGAAGGATATAAGAACATGGAATGGAGAAATGCCGAGAGCGCGCTGAAGAAGCTCGGCATTCAGATAAAAGAAATAAAATATGAAACAAGCGACGAAGTCCTGAAGGACAACGTAATACGCACCGATCCTCCCGAAGGCAGCACGCTTCTGGAGGGAGAGTCCATCATTCTCTATGTCAGCCTCGGACCCGCGGTCAATACTGTACAAATGCCGGCCCTCGTCGGAAGAACCGAGGAAGCCGCTCTGAGAGCCATCGAGAACGCCAAGCTGTCACTGGGCAAAATCACCAGGGTCGAAAGCCCGAGCCCGGAAGGCGAGGTTATCTGGCAGAGTGTGGAGGCCGGTCTGGAGGTTGACGAGGGCACGGTTGTTTCGCTGCAGATAAGCCTCGGCCCGCCCCTTACTCCTTCGCCGTCTCCGTCGCAGCCGGCCCAAAGCGAGGATCCCGGCGGCAACGGTAATACCGGAGGCGATACAGTTACCAAGGAAATCACCATTAAACTCGATCAGAGTAAAGAAACCCTTTTGGTTGCGGTAAAAGTAAACGGCAGTACTGTGTTTGAAAAAGAAGTAGACACCGAACAGGGGTATATCAAAGTTCCTATTACGGGAAAGGGAACAGTCTATGTCGAGGTCTTTTTCGACGGCCAGCTGACTTACTCCGATCCATTTACACTCACCGACTGACAAGCGAAACTGGGGTTATATGACGGAGAAAGGCATTATTTTCAAAGGCATTGGCGGATTCTATTATGTAAATACTCCCTCGGGGACGGTCGAATGCCGCGCCCGGGGGAGATTTCGCCGCGACGGCATATCACCGCTTGTTGGCGACATAGCCGAACTTGAATACACCGGCGACGGAAAAGGCTTTATACTGGAGCTGGAACCGCGAAAAAACGAGTTTGTCCGCCCGCCGGTCGCAAATCTCGATGTTCTCGTGATCGTCATATCGGCCGCTCCGCCGGTAACCGACCTGTTTCTCGCGGATACGATGACCGCGGTGGCGACACATAAGAACATCGAGCCCGTCATCGCAATAAACAAATGCGATCTCGATCCCGGCGACATGTTTTTTGACATATACTCAAAAAGCGGCATTCGCTGCATAAGAACAAGCGCCGTCACCGGCGAAGGAACTGAAGAGCTTCTTGACGCGCTCAAGGGCAGGATAGCCGCGTTTTCTGGAAACTCCGGAGTAGGCAAATCAAGCCTGCTTAACCGTATCGACCCGCGTCTCGGCATAAAAACCGGGCCTCTCAACGAAAAGATAGGACGCGGAAGACACACGACGCGCCATGTGGAGCTTTTCGAGCTTCCGAACGGCGCCATTGTTGCGGACACGCCCGGCTTTTCCTCCTTCGACACGACCGAAATGGATCTGATCGACAGAAAGAGCATTGCTCCCGCATTTCCGGAGTTCCGTCCGTTCCTGCCGCTGTGCCGGTTCCGGGCCTGTTCCCATGTAAAGGATCTGGGCTGCGCCGTGCGCGGAGCGGTGGAAGAAGGCAAAATACCGAAAAGCAGATACGATAACTATGTGAGAATGTGGAAATCGGCTGCGGAATACAAAGAGTGGGAGCATAAGTAAGGGCACGTAATCAGAGCTGAATCACTAAATTTAATAAAGTTTTTGCCGGCCTTGAATCTCTGCGTTAGAATGCATGATTCAAGGCCGGTTTCTTATTCTTCAATTTGCAAAGCAAAAATTGTTTAATTTTGGTTTATATGGTTCATTATACATTAAAAATCGACGCATGCGGCTTTACAATGGGAAGTGCTCATTTTGCCAATCCATAAGCGGAGTTATTTGTTATCGCTGAAATAAAATTATCGACGCAAAATTAATATGGCTGCAAAAAAGTTTGCGCATAATAAATTTTGACGGGAGAGGACGTGATTGTTATAGGAACGGGAAAATTAAAGACGATATTTAAAAAGATAAGCGTTGCGGCAATACTGATTGTTATCGTTTTATCCATGTCGGCGGCTCCCGCCGCCGGAACGTCGGCCGGGCTGGACGACAGAAAGATGCTGGTGCCGGTCGGCAGCACGGCCGGAATAAAGATGTTTTCAGACGGAGTGCTGATCGTCGGCATTTCGAAGATAATGACGGAAAAGGGTGAGGTGAGCCCCGCGGGCGACTGCGGCCTTAAGCCGGGCGATCTCATCGTGGAAATAGATTCGGTAAAAATCACTTCGGCGGAGGATCTCCGTGCATCGGTTCAGAATAAAAGCAGGCTGGAAATCGGATATATCAGGGATGGAAAGAAGGGACGCGTCACGGCAAAGCCGGCCGTGTCAGTTTCGGACGGTACCCGGAAGCTGGGATGCTGGGTAAGGGACAGCATGGCGGGTATCGGCACAATCACATTTTATGATCCCGAATCGAAAATTTTCGGAGCACTCGGTCATGGAATAAACGATGTGGACACATCGGCCCTTCTGCCGCTGGCGTCGGGAGCGCTGATCAGGTCCAGGGTAGCCTCCGTGAAACCGGGCGCGGCCGGAAGTCCCGGGGAGCTAAGGGGAGAATTCGACGCAAGCTCCGAGATAGGCGTTCTTTTTGCGAATACGGAACGGGGAGTTTTCGGGAAAATGGATATTTCGGCGCTGAAAACCGTCAGGAGGGCGATGCCCGTCGCTTTAATAAACGAAATCACCCCTGGAAAAGCGACAATACTGTCAAATATCGAGGGTGACGTCGTGGAGGAGTATGAAATTGAGATAAAAAAGGTATATCCCGCAAGCAAGGATTCCATCCGGGATATGACAATAGAGGTTACCGACCAGCGCCTTCTTTCAAAAACCGGCGGAATAGTACAGGGTATGAGCGGTTCGCCGATCCTTCAAAACGGGAAGATTGTCGGAGCGGTGACCCACGTTTTGGTCAACGAGCCTGCGAGAGGATACGGGATATATATACAAAAAATGCTGGAGACCGCTTATGATTGCTGTCGATGAAATCTGTTTTTTGTCGAATGAAGTCGAACAAAAAATGTAAATTATTCAAAATTTTGACATAATTCTATTGATATCTATAATTATTATGTGTAAAATTGGTTTTAATCCATGCTGAGAAATGAAGAATTGCGAAAGGAGGAAATGTTCGTAGCAATCGGGTTGTGGGGAAAAAGAGAGAGAATAAGGTGTGACAAACGCAAAGCTGCAATTCACTGATGGAGGAGATTGTTTTGGAAAACGAGATTAGAATCCTGATTGCCGACAGCAGTCCTGAATTTCGCTCCATATTGAAGGACAGTATTGGAATGGAAAACGGTATGACGGTGGTTGGCGAGACATCTAATGGTCTGGAGGTACAGACGCTCGTAGAGAAAAAGAACCCGGATATTCTTTTGATGGATGTTGTGCTGTCAGGCCTTGACGGTTTGGGTGTATTGAAGCAGCTTTCCCAGAAGCGTGCGGATAAAAAGCCTGCCGTGATTATTTTATCCTATTTTCTCAATGAGCATACCATTTCCGAAGCGTCCGATCTCGGGGCTAAGTACTTTATGCTGAAGCCCTTCGATATGACAAGTCTTATTGAGAAAATCAGAGGCTTCTGCGTCAGCTCTAAGCCAAACGCTATCGAGAAGGGCAGGCTTGTCCGGAACGTAAACCTTGAAACCATGGTGACCAACATCATCCATGAGATAGGTGTTCCGGCACACATTAAAGGTTATCTGTACCTGAGGGAAGCAATAATTCTTGCCGTCAAGGATATGGAAATTATCAATGCGGTGACAAAGGTACTTTATCCGACAATAGCCAAAACCTTCAACACAACAGCCTCACGTGTCGAAAGAGCTATCCGCCATGCCATCGAAGTGGCGTGGGATCGCGGGGATATTGAGACGCTGCAGAGCTTTTTTGGGTACACCGTGTCAAATACAAAAGGGAAGCCTACCAATTCTGAGTTTGTTGCTATGATTGCCGACAGGCTTCAGCTTCAGCTTAAAACCGGCAGTTGAGCGGAATATATATTAACCCGTGGAGAAAAAGGTTTTCTTCGCGGGTTTTCGCATGAGGATAAAAAAAGATAGAATTTTCCCGTTCGCTATTGAGGATTGATCGTATTCATGATAAAATCGGAGATAAGATTATTGGTAAGCGAGGGTCATCATTTATGCCTTCACTTCATATGCTCAGGCGGGTTGAGGAGGAAAGAAAAAGACAGGCGGATAAGCTCCGTTCTGCGAAAAAATCAATAAGCACCATCGCTTTGCTTATAACGGCGGCGGCTTCGCTTATCGGTTTAGCGCTGGTCCTTTTCATTTGGCATGAGCTGGAGTTGCGGATCGACGCCGCAACTGTCGGATTATTTTTTTTATATGCGGTTTTTATCCTCTGTTTCGTGTCACTTTTTATTATTAGCAAGCGCTACATAATCAGATATTTCACTAACGCCAGGGAATTCATTTCAACGGACAATCTTACCGGACTGCGGGATTACATCACGTTCCAGCTTGATTCCGAAGAAGCGCTGCTTAAGCGGGACGGCAAAACGCGGTGCATTTTCTACTTCGACGTTAAAAACTTCAAATACATAAACGACGCTTACGGATACTCCGTAGGCGATGAAACACTTATCCATATATCCGACGTTCTCCGCAGCCAGTCCGATGAGGGCGATATCTTCGGCCGGGTGAGCGGAGACAGCTTTGTGCTCCTCAGGGAGTATAAGGGGCCCCATGATCTCGGGTCTTTTTTCAACCGGCTTGTGTCTGAGATATGCAACGCGCCCGTCTGCATAAGGCATAAATATAACCTCCATATCTCCGCCGGAGTATATATCATTGAATCCGAACAGAATAAGCTCAGCGTGGAAGCGATGGTCGACCGTGCCATTCTTGCCCAGGAGACCGTCAAAAACCAAAGCGGGAGCAGTTATGCCATATTTACCGAGCAAATCCGGCAAGAGATCCACCGTGAGAAGCAGATCGAGCAGGAGATGGCCGCCGCTTTGGAAAACGGCGAATTCGAGATATATTTCCAGCCGAAATGCGACATTCAGAGAGGAAACCTCATTGTGGGCGCCGAAACGCTCGTGCGCTGGAACTCGCAGAAAATGGGCATGCTTTATCCCTCCGCCTTTCTGCATGTGCTTGAGAAGAACGGGTTTATCGTCGAGGTTGACAGGTACATTTTCGAGCAAGTATGTATTTACATTCGCGGGCGTCTCGACCGAAAACAGCCCGTTGTTCCCATTTCGGTCAATATTTCAAGAATCGATATGTGCCAGGCGGATTTCATCGAATTCTATTCGTCCGTCAAGAAAAAGTATTCTATTCCCGACGGCATGCTCCAGCTCGAGTTTACCGAAAGCATCGCGTACGATAACCACGAACTCTTTTCGAACATGATCAAAAAGCTGAGGGACAACGGGTTTGACCTGTCCCTTGACGACTTCGGGAAAGGCAACTCCTCTCTCAATGTAATCAAAGATCTTCATGTGGACGTTCTCAAGCTTGACATGATGTTTTTCCGCGACTGCGATTCCCGCGAACGTGCGGAAGCGGTGGTTACCAGCATCGTTTCAATGGCAAAAGCGCTCGGCATGAAGACGGTTGCCGAGGGCGTAGAGACAAGAAGTCAGGTGGAATTCCTTCGGAAGATCGGCTGCGACGTGGTGCAGGGGTTCGTCTTTGCAAAACCTATGCCGGCCAAAGAAATGAACGAGTATATCGACGAGCTTCCAAAAAGGGAAGCCCTGCTCTGCCTCGACAACGAACGGGACGATTTTAAGCGGGTAAGCGACCGGCTCTGGACCGATGCGGCGCCCGCCAAATACGCAGCCGCTCTGCAGTTCATTGACGATGCGGTCGTCACCGAAATAGATCTTGACAAAGGTATTTTCCATATTGAGAATGTTTCCGACACCGGAATTGCACCGGCGGTAAAGGAAAAAAGCTACGACGAATATATAAAGAGGTTTGCCTTCGACCGCGTTTATCCGTCAGACCGCGAAGAGTGGATCGAAAAGTTCTCCTCGAAAGGCATACGTTCCGCTTTCTATCGCGGAGAAAACAGTATATCTCTTCGCTTCAGGGCTCTCGATGCAGGCAACAAGCAATACGTTTGGTACGAAAACACGGTCCAGAAACTGGATGCCGGCGACGCTGCGGCGAACCGGGCCATCGGTTTTATCCGAAACGTCCATATGAAAAGATGGATGGACAGTAAAGGCGGCGAAGGCCAGATCCGCTTTATCGATACAATTCTGGACCTTTACAGAAGCGTCTATGAGATAAATCTCAACACCTTAACCTACAAGCGCCTGGACATGCAAAGCCATACCGTTTCCAGAAGCGGCAATTACCGTGACCTTATCGAGAACACCGTGAAATATATTCCCGAGGATGAACGCGCGGTTTATCTAGACACTTTTTCGCCCGGCAATCTGAGAAAGGAGCTCGCGAAAGAGTCGGCGCTTATCCAGCTGGAGCATCAGACCGTTGTCGACGGGCAGACGCGGTGGTACTCTGTGACGGTAATCCGCGAAAACAGTGTCCCCGACCGTTTCATGGCAATGATGTTTATTCAGGACATTCACGACAAAAGGGCGAAGGAACTGGAAAGATACAATAAAATCAACAGGCTGAAAAACGCGATTGCATCCACCTTTGAGGATATCATAGAAATTAATCTTACGACCGATGCGGTTGAAATGATCGGCAACAAGAACGCCCACAGGACGGATCTGCCCGGCAACTACACCGACTACCTCAACCGGATGATATTAACCTCCCTCCACCCGGACGACCGCGAAAGGTTCCTCAGAACTTTCGGCAGGGAAGCTCTTGTGAATGCAATGGTCATGGAGGGATTCAGTGAGAGAATCGACAGATACCGGCTGATTGACTCCCAGGGGAATTACCATTGGATGAGGTATTACGCCCTCAAGGATCCCGGAAGCGATCCGAAGTCCTTCATTATCTATCTCTACAGCAAAAATATCGACAACACCATGCGCGAGCTGGAAATCCTTCAGGAGAAAGCAGACCACGATTCCCTCACGGGCGTCTTCAACAGGCGCATTTTTGAGCAGAACGTCAAGGAGCAGCTTGCAATAAGCGGGAACAAGCTCCATGCGTTAATGATCATCGATATCGACGATTTCAAGAAGATAAACGACCGCTGGGGGCACATGACCGGAGACGAAACCCTGGCTTTGCTCTCGAAAAAAATCGTTCAGTGCTTCAGAAACGAAGATATCGTCGGCCGGACAGGCGGCGATGAGTTTGTGGTGTTTATGAAGGATATCCCATCGGCCGAAAGCGCGGTCAGAAAGGCGGATGAAATATGCCGCATAATACGCGGTCCTTTGGGTATCAACACGTACGAGGGATTTGTGACCTGCAGCATCGGGATCTCGCTTTACGGCATTGACGGTCATACATACGAAGACCTGTTCAGGAAAGCCGACATGGCTCTCTACAGGGCAAAGGAGAGAGGGAAAAACAGATCTCAGCTCTATTCCGGCATGGCAGGCTGATTGCGCCCGGCTTTACTCAGGCTTAACACCGGGGTTTTACGTGTTGTCTTTAATATACTCCTTCTCGTCCTCGCCGGCTCCGGCAAGGTCGAAGTCTTCCGCATTCCCTTCAACGAGTGCATAGGAATCTCCCGAGTCGAGTTCATCGCTGTTCGTGTCGGGAGTGTTACGATAAAGCACATTATCGTAGCCGTGCATGTAATTGTAGTAATAATCCTGAAGGTCGTGCAGATTCGTAAAACGCGCGCCGCTTTTTTGAATTGCGTCGCGCGCTATTTGGGGAAGCCCGTAGTAAAAACTGCGCGCTTCCTCATCGAGCTTGTTGATGTCGAACATTTTTTATTCACCTCAGATTTTAGTATTGTCCTGCGGCAATAAAGTATTCTCTTAAATAAGATTGTACTTTAATTACGGCATTATGATAAAAAATTAACAATCATATGGCAAAAAAGTTTGTAAAAAAGTATTTTATTTTACAAAATCTGTGATATAATACTCTTCGGCTATTTTTTGTAAGCCGGATGGAAACAACTTTCAGGAGGTTAAATAATGACAAAATACGTCTATTTATTCTCGGAGGGAAATGGAAACATGCGGGAGCTCCTCGGCGGAAAGGGAGCAAACCTCGCGGAAATGACGAACCTTGGCCTGCCCGTGCCGCAAGGTTTCACAATAACGACGGAAGCATGCATGCGCTACTATGCCGATAATGAAAACATTGCGGAGGATATCCAGGAGCAGATATTTGAATATCTGGAGAAGATGGAGGCCATAACCGGAAAGAAGTTCGGAGACAAGGCTAACCCCCTGCTTGTTTCCGTCAGATCGGGAGCGCGTGCCTCCATGCCCGGCATGATGGACACGATTCTCAACCTCGGTCTGAACGACGAAGTTGCCGAATCCATGGTTAAGCTTACCAACAATCCCCGTTTTGTATACGACAGTTATCGCAGATTCATTCAGATGTTCTCGGACGTCGTTATGGAGCTGCCGAAGCATAAATTCGAAGAGATTATCGACGAGCTGAAAGAAAGAAAGAACGTTAAGCTTGATACCGAGCTTGATACCGACGATATGAAAGAGCTTGTCGCCCGCTTTAAGGCATTCTACCTTGAAAACAAGGGCGAAGAGTTTCCGTCCGATCCGAAGGTCCAGCTGCTTGAAGCCGTTAAGGCCGTTTTCCGTTCATGGAACAACCCGCGCGCGATTACCTATCGCAGGCTGAACGACATTCCGAGCGACTGGGGCACCGCGGTCAATGTCCAGTCCATGGTTTTCGGAAACATGGGAGACAACTCCGGAACCGGCGTTGCGTTTACGCGCAACCCCTCGACAGGCGAGAAGAAGCTCTACGGAGAGTTCCTGATGAACGCCCAGGGTGAGGACGTCGTCGCGGGCATCCGTACTCCGAACCCAATTTCTTCGCTTCAGGATACTCAGCCGGAAATCTATAAGCAATTCACCGAAATTGCCGATAAGCTCGAGAAGCATTATCGCGACATGCAGGACATGGAGTTTACCATCGAGAACGGTAAGCTCTACATGCTCCAGACCCGAAACGGAAAACGCACCGCCCAGGCCGCTTTGAAAATCGCGGTTGATCTCGTGGCCGAAGGAATGTGCACCAAGGAAGAAGTTATCCTGAAAGTTGAACCGAAGCAGCTGGATTCGCTTCTGCATCCGCAGTTCGATCCTGAGAAGCTGAAGAAGGCGACTCCCGTGGCCAAAGGGCTTCCGGCGTCTCCCGGAGCCGCATGCGGACAGATTTACTTCACCGCGGAAGACGCAGTCGCCGCGGCAGCCAAAGGCCAGAAGACCCTTCTCGTCCGTCTTGAGACCTCTCCTGAGGATATCGAAGGTATGGTCGCAGCCGAGGGAATTCTCACCGCTCGCGGCGGCATGACGTCCCATGCGGCCGTCGTTGCCCGCGGCATGGGAAAATGCTGCGTCGCCGGATGCGATGCGCTTAAGGTTTATGAAAAATATGTTGAAATTGGCGGACACCGCGTCAACGAGGGAGAGTTCGTCTCCATCGACGGTTCCACCGGCAATGTATATATCGGCGTGATCGATACCGTTGAAGCCACCGTAAGCGGCGATTTCGCAACCTTCATGGGCTGGGTCGACGAGATCCGCTCTCTCAAGGTCCGCGCCAATGCCGACACCCCGAGGGATGCAAAACAGGCTCTCGTTTTCGGCGCGGAAGGAATCGGACTTACCCGCACCGAGCATATGTTCTTTGAAGCCGACCGCATCGCTGCGGTGCGCGAAATGATCGTTTCCAAAAACGTCGAGCAGCGCAGGCGCGCCCTAAACAAGATACTTCCCATGCAGCGCGGCGACTTCGAAGGTATTTTCCGCGTGATGCGCGGCTATCCGGTCACAATCCGCCTGCTCGATCCTCCACTTCACGAGTTCCTGCCACAGGAGAAGGAAGATATCGAAGCGCTCGCAAAAGAGATGGGCTTAACCTTTGATGAACTCAACGAGACAGTAAAGTCGCTCCACGAATTCAACCCGATGATGGGCCACCGCGGATGCCGCCTCGCCGTCTCTTACCCCGAGATCGCTGAAATGCAGACCCGCGCCATCATTGAAGCGGCTATCAACGTCAACAAGGAACCCGGACCGAAGGTTATACCCGAAATAATGGTTCCGCTGGTTGGCGACAAAAAAGAACTCCAGTTCGTCAAGAACATCATCACAAAAACTGCCGATGCCATTATCGCCGAATCGGGCACCGACCTTAAGTATATGGTCGGCACCATGATAGAGATCCCGCGCGCGGCCATAAATGCGGACGAGATCGCTCAGGAAGCCGAATTCTTCTCCTTCGGAACAAACGACCTCACCCAGATGACCTTCGGCTTCAGCCGCGACGACGCCGGAAAGTTCCTCGGTGATTACTACCAGAACAAGATCTATGAGTTCGACCCGTTCGCCAAGTTCGATACCGAAGGAACCGGAAAGCTGCTCGCCATGGCCGCAAAGCTGGGACGCTCCACCCGTCCGGATATCAAGCTCGGCGTCTGCGGAGAACACGGCGGAGATCCCTCCTCGGTTGAGTTCTTCCACGACCAGGGTCTCAACTATGTATCCTGCTCGCCCTTCCGCGTGCCGATCGCACGTCTTGCGGCCGCACAGACTCAGGTTAAGAACCCCCGGTAAGGACAATTCCCGGGCTTTGCCCATTAGGTGTTTGATGTAATCTCACAAGTAAAAACAGGGTGCTGGCAGCTGAAACTAAGCGTTCAGTGTGCCGGCACCCGTTATTTATGCCTGCCGCATTTATACAATGTCGGCGGAATAGCTCTGCCGTTCAGTTTGCCATTCAGTGTACAGGTTCGCTTAAAGGGTCGCTTGTTTATTTTTCGCCGTCTCCGACAATAATAAACGGTGCGGGTCTAACCGCACCGTTTATTATTTGGCTTAGAAACCGGCATCAGCGTTTCTAATCACCGGGAGGAGATCACATGAAAGCAGTAATTATGGCCGGCGGAAAGGGTGTCAGACTGCAGCCGATCAGCATCGGATGCCCGAAACCTCTGATACCCGTTTTTGACAGACCGGTCATGGAGTATATACTGGAATTGCTGAAACGCCACGGGATTCGGGAGGTCAGGGCTACATTACAGCATATGCCGGACAAAATCATTAGGTACTTCGAGGAGAATCCGCCCGAAGGCATCGAGCTGAGCTTCTCCATTGAGGAAGAACCGCTGGGTACCGCGGGAAGCGTGGCCAGATGTAGGGATTTCCTGGGAGATGAAGACTTTCTTGTCATTTCCGGCGACGCAATATGCGATATGGACCTGACGGGCTGCATGCAGAGGCATTTTGAAAAGCGTGCGGATGCCACAATAGTATTGTACAGGCACCCCAAACCCCTTGAGTACGGCCTTGTGATGACAAAAGAAGACGGACGCATAGAACGGTTTATCGAAAAACCGTCATGGAGCCAGGTCTTTTGCGATACCGTGAACACCGGAATATATATACTGAATCCGAAGGTTCTGGACAGGGTAAAGCCCGGGGTTCCGGTGGATTTCGCAAAGGATATTTTCAGGGATATGCTCCGGGAAGGCGCTCCGTTATACGGCACTGCGGCGAAAGGCTATTGGTGCGACATAGGGGAACCGGACACCTATGCCGACTGCCATTTTGACATACTCTCAGGCAAGACGGAAATTCATATAGGAAGTCCGCACATCGACGGCTATTGCGTGATGTCGGAAATCCCTGCAAGCGTGAAGCTGCATCCGCCTGTGTACATCGGCAAAAACGTCCGTATTGGAATGAACGCGGAGATCGGACCGTATGCGGTAATCGGACAAGGGAGCTCGATCGGCGCAGGGGCTTTGATCGAATCGTCCGTCCTTAACGGCGCAGCCGTCCGGGAAGGGGCGGAAATCAGAGGCGCGATAATCTGCGGCGGAGCGTCGGTCGGACGCGACGCGGTCGTCAGCGAAGGCTGCGTGGTGGGAGAAAAGGCTTCGGTCGAGGACTCGGTCGCCCTCTCGCCGGGAGTGAAGGTTTGGCCCGGCCTGAAGGTTCGCAGGGGTTCGACGGCGAAATTCAGCATTTTCTCGGAACACGGAGGCAGGGGAAGCCTGCCGTTTGACGATAAAAGCGATATACGCGGCGACATTTTCGAGCTGACGCCCGAGATATGCCTGCGCATAGGGGCGGCGCTCGGAAACGAAGGAACGGTGGCCGTCGGCTACGCTGGCGGGCCTGCCGCGGAGACGTTGGCGCAGGCAATTTCCTGCGGCGTCCGTGCGGCCGGCAGCGATTGCATACGACACGACGCCCGATTTCTCGCCGAGGCCTCGTTTGCCGCAGACATGTACGGCGCCGCGCATTCCGCCTTTGTCGAAGCAACCGGAGAAGAAATGTGCATACGGATCGTGGGGAAAAACAGGATGCTTCCCTCGCATGAAACCGAACGAAAGCTAAATTTGGCGGTAAAAGCGGATATACCTCCCCAGAGCAGGGAGAGGTTCGGCGGGGAAAGGTTCGCGATAGGCGCGCCGCTCGCCTATGAGCAGGCTCTGCTCCGGCAGGCGGCGGGAAAATCGCCGGTGCGCGTCATATCGGACAATGTACCCGCCAGATTGCTCAAGTCGGTTCTTGAAAAAGGACGTATAACCGACCATGACGCGGCAGGATATATTACACTGGGCGTAAGTCCGGACGGGACCGAGCTGCATGTTTCCGATGAAGAAGGGCATGAGCTCGACAAAGCGGCGGTTGAAGCGCTGCTGGCTATGATTCACTTCAGGGAAGGCAACAGGGTTATCGCCGTCACCTTCGACGCGCCTCAGGCCATCGATATGATTGCCCTGAGAGAAGGCGGCAGGGTCGCGAGACGCGGGAGGGATCAGGATTATGAACGGTATGCCCATGAAAGCATATTCATGAGGGACGCAATTTTAGCCGCATTGAAGCTATGCAGGTACATCGGCAGGGAGGGAACGTCAGTTGCGGAGCTTCACCGCCAGATTCCCGGCTTCCATGTACATGTTTACAACGCGCCCTATGCGGGCGACAGGGGCGCGCTGATGCGGGCGCTCTCGATGATATCCGCCGAAAGGGAGCTTGGCGACGGCCTGCGCTTCCCGCACAAAAACGGCTGGATCCATGTCTCTCCAAGCTCGGCGCGTCCCTTCATACGCATCGTTGCCGAAAGCACCTCGGCGGAAGCCGCCGAAGAGCTCTGCGCCGATATCTCCGACCTGATAAAGCAGGGAGAAAATATAACTGATTAACACTGTATAACGGAAAAAGATAAAACTTAGTGTAACAGCAAAGGAGCCGCCTGCTGAGGCGACTCCTTTGATATATGGTTCGTTGCCGACGGTTACTTTGCTGAACTTGTTACCTTATGTTACCGATTGTAACTAAAGTAGCCTTGATTTGATATTGATATATGCATACAATTACTGTAGAAATTCTGCTAAATTGGGAGGAGATTCGGTATGCTCGATAGATTAAGAAGTTTATTACATAATCATGGTCGCTCAGTAATGCCTGTGAGGCGTGTTGTTGCTGTTGCACTGCTCATTGCCGCTACGGCTCTTGTTTCAGCTCCATTGCCTTTGACGGGCATATCTGATGAAAACGTTAGCGATCCTTATGAGCAGGTCTTTTCCCATGGTCCCGATACTTTGGGCGATAATGAAAGTTCCTCTATTGCCGCAATAACAGATATTACAGCACTAAAATCGTCAAAAAACGGAATAGAACCTGATTCTGAGTTTCTTATCACCTGTGCAATCGACCTGGGAGAAGACAATCTGAGCAGATATATCGAGATCTCTCCGCTTAAGTCATACACGGTCAGTAAGCAGACTGATAAAAAATATCTTCTGACCTTTGATGAACCGCTTGCAGAGAACAGCATGGTTTCATTCTCGCTTAAATCGTCCGAAAAACCGATGTCCTGGGCGTTTCAGACAAAAACCGGACTTTCGGTAGTCCAGTCGCTGCCGTATAATAAATCGACCAGAGTGCCTGTCAATACAGGCATAGAGATCGAGTTTTCACATTACGATATAGAAAATTTCAGGGAATGTTTCAGCATTGAACCCTCGGTAAAGGGCCGATTCGAGAAGTATGGAAAAGCATTCGTCTTTGTGCCGGATTCACTTCAGCCAAACACACTTTATACCGTTACAATCAGCGGCGAGCTGTCTGCCGGAGATGGTTTAACACTCGGAGAAGATTATGTATTTTCTTTCAGAACAGCGAGCACATACCCATGGGATAACAGCTATCTGCATATCGATGGTGACGCATGGGAGACATTCCTTCCCGATGATGTGCCGGTAGTTCAGGTTTCGGCAAGCGATCACTTCAATGATACCGACTTTAATGTAAAGGTTTACAGGTTTGCCGATCACTCTGCATATATCAGCTCATTAAAGGAAAGACATTCCTTTATATATGATAAGCTTGGATACATGGATGACTATGCCGCACCTGCAGCCGGCATGGAACTCGTAATGGACACAACAGCAAAACTGATCAGGGTTTCTGATTATTATTGGATCCCGTCGTATATCGCACTCCCGGATCGGCTGTCCGAAGGCTATTATCTGGTCGACATCTCTTCGCCGTCCGCAAAGGCAAAATGCAACACTCATATCCAGAAGTTTATTCAAGTTCATCCTTACGCGGTTTACTCCTTGTCGGTTGACGGCTCGCAGCTTGTGTGGGTTAACAATGCCGTTACCGGAATGCCGGTTTCAGGCGCGGAAGTGCTGATAAACGGCACAAGCGCACGGACAGACTCCGAAGGTCTGGCCCAAATAGACACGCCGGACGCCAAATATGAGGACTTCAGCACGATTATCGTCAAGTCGGATATATTGCCGTTCGTATCTCCTCTGTCACTGACATCAGACAGCTCATTGCGGGATATGGATGAACGGTTCTACACCTATATTTATACCGACCGGGAGCGCTACCAGCCAACAGATACAGTGAAAATATGGGGTGTCGTTATACCAAGAGACGGGGTTTCTGTACCGCCTGAAGAGGCGGAGCTCAGGTTCAGGCTTGGGTACTATGACCAGGCGCCCATAACAAAGAAGGTTACATTGGATGCTTCCGGTGCGTTTTCGGGTGAGATCTCCTTTGAGGGATTGAAAGCATCATACTATTCGGTTGAGCTTGCCGAAGATGATATAGTCTATTGCTCAAAATACTTCGAAGTCGGTGAATATACCAAACCCTCATATATCATTAAGACGAGCTTTGACAGGCCTGTTTATTACGCGTGGGACCCGATCACGCTAAAGGTGGACGCCTCCTTTTTTGACGGAACGCCCGCCGCAAATACTGCTTTTGAGGTCTATAACTACAACAGGGGAAGCACGTCTTCAATCACTACTTCATCAAACGGCTCGTTCGAAATGAACATGGGTTATTCCGACCAATATAATACTTCATGGCGTCCGCGGAGCTGCTATTATTATGTTTCCACAGCGGGCGCAGAGGATGTTAAGGTGCAAAGCTACGGACATTATTACGTCGTACCGCGTGATGTTATGCTCGAGGTATCGTCCCGGCAGGAATCATCGGGCGTTTATGCGCTTGATATACGTACAAATCGTATTGATATAAGCTCTATCATGGAAGAAGCTGATTTGTTTGAAAACGAGTACGAAAATCTGCGAAGCGATTCCATTGATCTGCCGGTAACAGTCAGGCTTGTTGAGGTTACGTGGATCAAAACGCAAATAGATACCTATTACGATTATATCAACAAGGTTACGATCCCACGATATCGTTATGAAAGCGTCAAAAAAGAAATCGAAGTTTTAACGGGAACGACGAAAGACGGGCTTCTCACATTTAAGGATCTGGACCTTCAAATGAGTCCGGAGAAATATTACTATGCGCAGGTTGAATGCACCGATACAAGGGGGCAGTATATCTCCGAATCTGTCTATTTCTATGATGAAGTTCAACCGAGTAACAACCAGATCAAAGTTTTCAGCTTCTCATGCGGGACGGACAACTGTTTTTCGGTCGGAGAAACGGCAAGCATTATATTGCATGAGAACTGGCAGCAGTATGAGGGAGCCGGCAAAATCCTTTACGCAATTGTTCAAAATCGCTTAAAGAGCTTTAGTGTTATTGATGCTCTATCCTTTTCACATACATTCAGTAAAGAGGATATTCCGAATATTTGCGTCTACGGCGCGTACTTTGACGGCAAGCATATTTATCCGGTACGTTACTGCTCGTTGATGTATGACCCTGAGGAGATGAAGCTTCAGGTAGATACAGAGCCCGATAAGCAGAAATATTTACCGGGCGACAAGGCACAGATAGAAATAAGCGTGACCGATAAGGACGGAAAACCTGCTGTCGGTGCGGCGGTGTGTGTAAGCATAGTTGATGAAGCGGCTTTTGCCGTTGCCGATCAGAATCCTGACCCTCTCGGAGAGATATACTCGAGGTACTTTTATCCTCAGTGCTTTGTTTACACATCGTATACGCAGCATGACTTTTCGGGTGAATATTTCGAGGGAGGCGGAGGAGGCGAAGGAGAATCACCCGCCATCCGCAAAAACTTCCTGGACACGGCTGCGTTTATGACCGCTGTTACCGATTCTGAAGGCCTCGCAAGCTTCACATTTACGCTTCCGGACAATTTGACCTCATGGAGGATAACAACGCTTGCCGTTGCGGACGGTGTGTATGCCGGGCATAGCAAAAACAACGTGATTACGACGCTGCCCATTTTTGCCGACCTGCTGGTAAACAAGGTCTACCTTAAGGGAGACGATATTTCGGCGTCGGCGCGCGCATTCGGAACATCGCTCCAGAGCGATGATAAGGTCGATTTTACAGCCGTGCTTCAGCTTCCGGACGGAACAGAAAAGGAACTGACCGGAGCCGGAACACAGGGCAATTACGTCAATTTCAATTTTGGTTCCGGGCCGGAAGGCGAGTACATACTCACAGTAACGGCAAAATCGAAATCCGGATCGGACGCCATACAAAAGAGTTTCCGGGTAGTGGACAGCGCATTGGAAGTCCCTGCTTCTAAGAGCTTCTTACTGTCCGAAGGGATAAACATCAGTGCATTGCGTTCGCCTGTCACTCTCATCTTTTTCGATCCGGCGGCGAAGCTTTATCATGACTGCTTGATGGAACTTGTATCCGCATACGGGGTGCGTGCCGATGTCCGTGCAGGACGATCAGCGGCGCAAAGCTTGCTCAAGGAACAGTTCGGCGGTGACTTGCCCCACTACTTTTATGGCACGCAGATCGAAGATCCGGAGCCCGGTTCATTCCAGGATTACTCGGGAGGCGTAAAGCTTCTCGAGTACAGCGGGCCCGAGCCGGAAATCACCGCCCTGTTCTGTGTCGCGGCACCGCAATATCTGAATACTGACAATGCAGCATATTATCTGTCCGGTATAACCCGCGATAAAAAGTCGCAGCCGGAGGATGTGGCCGCTGCCTATATGGGCCTGGCGGCTTTGAACAAGCCGGTACTTTTGGATATTCAATATCTGCTGAACAACGATGAAACGCTGACGCAGAAGGCAAAGCTTTATCTGGTTGCCGGTCTTGCACTGATCGGAGATCTGGGTTCCGCGTCCGCATACTACGACGAGCTCATCAGTCCGTCCCTAAAAAAGGGATATCCGGGAATTTACCTGGGAAGTGAAACTGAGCGGAGCCTTCAATATGAATTAACGGCGCTTGCCTCGATTACCGCTGTGGAAATCGGAGCGGGGTCAGCAAGTAATATGATTGAATATCTTCTGAATAATCCTTCCCTGGAATCTGCTGCAAATCTGCAATTTCTGTATTATGTATCCCATTATAAACATATGGAAGAGAGCAGTCCGATTTCCTTTAGCTATAGTTTGAACGGAGAGTTGAGAACTGTAACCCTTGAGCAAAGCAAACCGTTTACTCTCACCATCTCGACCGAATCTCTTGAAAAAGCTGATTTTAAGTTAATCAGCGGAGACCCGACCGTGTTGGCAGCATATACCGGCAGTGCCGCCGATTTTGTCGACCCTATGTCAGAGGAGGTTGTTCTGAAAAAGACATATGAGTCGATGGACGGGAAGCCGATAGCCCAGTCATCACTTATAAAAGTAACTATAACGACAAGGTTCAGTGAAGATGCGCCGAAAGGATGGTACGAATTAACAGACTATATTCCATCGGGCGCACGTTACTCCTCGTACCTGAATCCCTATAAATCCAATTGGTACTTTGACAATGTTGAAGGACAGAAAATTTCATTTTGCGTTAAAAACCCTGAACCTCAAGATCTGCAATATATGGACATTACCCCGATTGTCTATTATGTGCGAGCCACGTTAACCGGAAGCTTCGTAACCGACAGCGCATATATGAAGCATACGAAATATGCAGCCTGGGGCATGAGCGGAAAAGGGGTCCTGCAGATTGATGAATAAAGCATGCCAATCGGCATTTTTACGGCGCCTGGCTGCCTTTGCCGCAGTGCTTGTTGTACTGATATTTCTCGAAGGGAATCGGCTGACGACAGACGCAAAGCAGGGTAGTGCCGTGGTTCTGACATACCCGAACGTGATGAATCCGGATCTAAACGAAAAGGTAAATTCAAATACACATGCGGCAGATCAATTGCAGCTGATAACAGGGCAGGATAACACCCAGGGGGCTGATGGTTCCGATTTAAATATGGAGCAGCATGAGCTGTTGGACTGCCTTTATTTTGACCGCGATGATTTTGCAAAACACATGTCTTTAGCAAACCAATTTCCGCTGGAGACGCTGTCCGCAGGGATCGTTCCCCATCATCTGCTCGCCGGAGATCTGATTGCGTCATTCTTTCTTACTGCGCAGAAAGCGGAAAACGAAATCGAGACAATCGTTGTAATCGGACCAAACCACAGTCTTGGCGCAGGCGGCATCTATGTCGCGGATTTTGGATGGAATACACCTTTTGGCGTTACGGAGTGTGATGGTGACACTGTTGATATAATCATACATAAGAGTTCATTGTCAGCAGTAATTGACAATGAGCTTTTGCAGCAGGATCACGCGGTATCCTCTCTCGTACCATATATTAAGTATTATTTGCCCGACGCGAAGGTGGTTTCAATTTTACTCTCAAGGCGGGTGTCCCGGGAACAGGAGAAAATATTGGCAGAGCTTTTATATCATCTTTCACAGGAAAAAAGTATCCTTGTTGTCGGCTCTGTTGATTTTTCGCATGGACTGCCGCCCGGGGAAGCAATGCGAAGGGATGAGGAGACGATCGGTTCAGTTTTCGACAGAGCATATGATGTGTTGAAAAATATGCCTAATGAAAATCTTGATTCCCCGGAAACCCTGAACGTACTGCTGCGGTTCATGGAGCTTCATAGTTCCGATTTGCCTGAACTGTTATGCCATAGAAGTGCCTTCGACTACCTGAGAAATTCTGAGATTAAGGATTGCACAACCTATTTCGTTTTCGGAAAGACGTAATAAATTAACCAAAAGTAAAGGAGCTGCAGCTATTTGTGCTGCAGCTCCTTTATAGACATAAAACCATGTGTATGCAATTACTTCTTGCTGAGAATTGTGTTGATCTTCTCCACCGGGTTGAGGAGCGAGCTTATTGATTTGTCGTAATTCAGAGTATCTATAATAAGAGCAACAAATTTGGAGAGGTCGACGGTGGTGTGCCATTCGCGCTTTTTCAGGTTTTCAGGGACATAGATCAGATTGGTTGTGAACACTTTGCTTATCCGGCCCTCTTTATAGGCGGCGTCGAACTTGTCGAGACCGTCCGTAAAAAGCCCGAAGGTAGCGAACACGAAGTTTCTTCTGGCGCCGCGCTTTTTAAGCTGGTCTGCCACATCGAGAATGGAGTCGCCGGAGGAGATCATGTCGTCAATAATGATGACGTCCTTACCGCTGACATCGTTTCCGAGGAATTCATGGGCTACGATTGGATTTCTGCCGTTTATGACTGTGGAATAGTCGCGGCGCTTGTAGAACATGCCCAGGTCCAGCCCGAGAACCGAGGAGTAATACATCGCACGGTTCAGCCCGCCCTCGTCGGGGGATATGATGATGGCATGCCTGCAGTCGAAATGGAAATCCGAGATGGTGTTCTTCAGAGCTTTAATCATCTGATAATGCGGAAGAACATTTTCGAAGCCGCTGTACGGGATTGCGTTTTGAACTCTGGCATCATGGGCATCGAAGGTAATAATATTCGTAACACCCATGTCGATAAGCTCTCTGAGCGCAATGGCGCAATCAAGCGATTCTCTGGCTCCGCGGCGGTGCTGGCGCCCCTCATAGAGCATCGGCATGATTACGGTGATGCGGCGTGGTTTTCCGCCCGCGGCTCCGATTATTCGCTTAAGGTCCTGAAAGTGATCGTCCGGGCTCATGGGGATATCCATTCCGTACATGTTGTAGGTAACCCCATAATTGAAGCAATCGCAGAAAATATAAACGTCGTGTCCCCGGACTGTCTGGTAGATTATGCCCTTGCCTTCGCCGGTTCCGAATCTTGGACAGGCGGCCTCCGTGATGAATGTGCCTTCATGGCTTCGCCATTCACAGAGATAGCGATCGACCCTTTTTACGAACTCTTCGCTGCCTCGCATGCCGATGATGCTGAGCTGGCCTACGATCTGATTTTCCTCATCTGTTCGACTCATTAAACATCCTCCTAAAATAAGACCTCTTGGCGCAGATAGCGCTGTTTAACCTTATTAACCCCAAATTCATCTTACCTGTTTTTCCGCCAAAATACAATTGTGCAATGTCGAAATTTTCAGGCCCGTTTTTTGAAGATTTTATCTGAAAGTATCCAGCAATTCGCATAAGGATGAGGTAAACAGCTCTGCCGAATACAGGGCTTCCTGCAGGGTGTTTGCGCTGGTACCTATCTCGACTATCAGCGAACCGGGAGTGGCATGCTGGTTGAAGCGCTCCGGCCTGAGATTTATTGGGCGCATCAGCATGGGATAACTCTCTGATATGTGTTTCTGTATATGCACCGCGAGCGTCAGGTTCTTTTTCCAGTTTTCGTGTTTGAGTCCGCCCTCGTTTGTGCCGACGACGAGCAGTATCTGGGCGGCTTTTTTTCCGCCGATCTCCGTGACTGTCCGGTAATTGACGCCGCTTGCACTGACTATGGCGTCCCTGTGTATATCAAGCACTATCCGGATTGTCGGGTACTCCTCGAGCGCTTTTTCGATGGCTTCCAGTGTCCGGGTATATGACCCGGTGTAAGACGGGTAGTCGAATATCTCGCGTATATGGACCGTTTTATATCCGTACTGTTCGAAAAGGGCAGCCATTTCATCTCCGACACGTATCACATTGTAGTTTTTGTCATCTGTGCGTTCTGTATCCGTCGGGACATAGATGTCGTTTCCGTCGGGATAATATGCTTCGCTCGCGTGTGTATGGACAATGAGAATAAGCGGATCATCGGTATTGACGTCAAGATCGGGTTTTTTACCGAGCAGGGATTGCACGTCTATGTCGTAGGATGTCTCGTTTTTAATATATACTCCGTCCGCATAGTCATATCCATATGTTGACGACGGAATGATTGTCACAGTACGTACGTTTGGATCGCTTTCAACTGCCGGGACAGGTTCGTCGCTTTCCTCGGAGCCGGAAGTTTGCAATTCATCGAGAGTATCATGCGACTTGTCCGATGATTTGCCGCCGCCATTCGAAGGGGCGGCTTTGTCCGCTGCCGAATATTCCGGGAAGTTTCCGTCGAATCCGTCATCCGGCTTTATTTCGAACGGATAGGATGGTTCGCCGGAAAGTATTGCGGACTGACTCGTCACAAGCGAACTGCGGCTGAAAACCGAAAGGCTTTTTTCGATGCCGGAACCCAGCTCCGCCGATAAAACGGTACGGAAAAAAGCTGTGTCGATTGAGTTTGCCCACTTGCCTCCGGCGCTGACAAGCGAAAAAAATAAGCTCAGCAGCAGGGCCGCCGCGAGCAGTGCAGCTATTCTCGGAAGTATCGGGCCGGGATTTACGCGACGCAGCCTTCTGGGAATATAGCGAAGTCTCAGCTTTCCGGGCATCTCGGACATTCCTCTCCTTCATTAAGTGGACTGTATGCATCGTCCCTTAATATATATGAAGGAGCGCCCGGCTAAATGTCAGATTTGGATGGTTTCGAGCATCGCATGTATGGCGGTGCGCAATTCGGCATTTTCAGGAGAAGACAGGTCGGGATCGCTGACAAGGAGGTCGATCGCTGCGTCGGCCGCCTCCCTGAGCGTCTCCGAGTCCGTCGACAGATCGGCTATTTTCAGCTCGGGCATACCGTGCTGCCTGTCGCCGAAAAAGTCGCCGGGGCCGCGAAATTTAAGGTCTTCTTCAGAAATGACAAAACCGTCGGTTGTTTTGGTCATGATATCGAGGCGGGCTTTGGTCGCCTCGTTTTTTGACTGTGAAAAGAGGATGCAATATGATTTATGCTTCCCGCGTCCCACACGGCCGCGAAGCTGGTGCAGCTGAGAGAGCCCGAACCGCTCTGCGTTTTCCACGATCATAAGGGCCGCGTTCGGCACGTTGATGCCGACCTCGATAACTGTGGTTGAGACAAGAATATCTATATTGCCGGCTACGAATTCATTCATCACGGCGTCTTTATCCTTCTGCTTAAGCTTGCCGTGAACAAATCCTACTCGAAGATCCGGGAATACTTCCTCGGAAAGCTTCTTCGTATATGCTTCAACCGCTTTGCGTCCGTCGTCAAGGCCTTCGGGGTCGTCCACGAGGGGGCAGACGATGTATACCTGCCTTCCTTCGCCGACAAGCTTTCGGATAAAGCGGTTAATCCGCTCGCGCATCGACTCGTCGACGGCGAATGTGTCCACCGGCTTCCGGCCGGGAGGAAGCTCGTCCACAACGGATATGTCGAGGTCGCCATAAAGAATCAGTGCTAAAGTGCGGGGTATCGGCGTTGCGGACATGACAAGCATGTGGGGTTCGGAGCCTTTTGCAGATAGCGCAGAGCGCTGCCTGACTCCGAAACGGTGCTGTTCATCCGTTATGACAAGACCAAGTGAAGAAAATTCAACATCTTCTGTTATCAGTGCATGAGTGCCTATAATCAGATGATAATAGCCTGTTCGGATAAGCTCTCGGGTTTCGCGTTTTTGCTTTGGGGTCATGGATCCGGTGAGAAGACCCGTCCTGAAGCCGAGCTTCTCGAAGAGCGGAGAGAGCTCATCATAGTGCTGGACAGCTAGTATTTCCGTAGGGGCCATCAGAGCGGTCTGATATCCGTTTACCGACGCGGACCAAGCGGCGGCGGCCGCAATCATGGTTTTGCCGGAGCCGACGTCCCCCTGTACCAGCCTGCTCATCGGCCTGCTGGAAGCCATGTCCGAAAAAATATCTTCGATTGCGCGCTTCTGGGCCGATGTAAGCGAGAAGGGCAGGATCCCTGCAAAATCGGACAGGGGAGGGGCGGTTATGCGCAGGCCGGCCGAGTTCCTGGACGAGCGCATGAGACGAAGACCGAGCGTCAGGATGAAAAGTTCTTCGAAAGTAAGGCGTCTTCTGGCGATGTTAAGGGCTTCGGCCGACGAGGGTGAGTGAATGTTTTCATACGCAAACCTTGCGTATGCCAGTTGATATTTTTCGCGGATTTTATCCGGCAGAGGTTCCGGAAATGCGTCGCCGATGAGTGAAACCGCCTGTGACACGGCGTCGGATACCGTCTGCTGGCTTAATCCGGCGCAAAGGCGGTATATGGGTTTAATGCGCCGCGTAAGCCTGGCGGGAAAATCGGACGCCTCGAACACGGGGTTTGTCATCTCGCGGCGAAGAAGGTTTCCGCCGACCTTGCCGAAAAACACGTAGGATTCTCCCGGCTTAAGCCTGTCTTTAAGCCAGGGTTGGTTGAAGCAGGTAACATAAAGAATTCCCGTACCGTCGGAAACACGAAATTTAACCGCGTTGAGGCCCTGCCTTATATGGCTGAGCTTCGGCTTTTCCACCGGACTTGCTTCTATGCATACCGATTCGTCAAGCTCAAGCTCAGCGATTTTCCTGATCCGGGTTCTGTCCTCATAGGCTCTGGGGAAGTAAGATATAAGATCGCGCACCGTAAAAAGGCCAAGCTTGTTCATCAGCTTAGCCTTTTTTTCACCGATTCCCTTTACAAAACGAATATCGGTTGACAGATCCATTATGACCTCCGAAATTACTCGGCGGAAACGAGATAATAATAGACCGGTTGACCGCCCGACAGCATATTTATTTCGGCGTTTTTGAATTCCTTTTCGAAAATTGCGCGGACCTCTTCCGCTTCGGCTTCAGTTACGTCGGAGCCATAGAAAATGGTGAGGAACTCGGCGGGCTTCCTTGACATGTCGCGTGCGAGCTTGCGGGCGACCGCCGAAATAAGCTTATTGCTGGAAATCAGCTCTCCGTCGAGGATTGCCAGATAATCCCCTTCTTTAATGCGTTTTCCGTCGAAGATGCTGTCGCGGGATGCATAAGTAACCTGTCCTGTGCGTACGCGGGATATGGCTTCCTGCATTTTCTCGCGGTTCTGGCTGATTTCGAGCTCGGGATCGAAGTTGAGGAGGGCCGAGATGCCTTGCGGAATAGTCTTAGTTGGTATTATGACAACCGTTTTTTCCGACATGGAGATGCACTGTTCGGCTGCCATTATAATGTTTTTATTGTTCGGGAAAACCAACACGATTTCAGCGGGAGTTCTGTCGATGGCGCGGAGGATGTCCTCGGTGCTGGGATTCATCGTCTGTCCGCCCTCGACGACCTGATCGGCGCCGATGTCGCGGAACACGGCGCTGATACCCTCGCCCGCGCATACGGCTACAATCCCGTATTTTTTCTCGGGTGCCGCTATGACGCGCTCGCCCGGACGCACCGGATCCTTGCCTGTTATTATGACCTTTTCCGTGTGCTGCTCGCGCATGTTCTCGATCTTTATGCGGGAGAGGGAACCATACTTAAGTCCCTCCTGCAGCGCTTTGCCCGGCTGGTTTGTGTGCAGATGTATTTTAATGATATCGTCGTCCTCGACAAAAACAAGGCTGTCACCGATAGAGTCGAGCAGCGCCCTGAATTTCTCACGGGAACCTTTATTTTCGACGTTTACAATGAACTCGGTGCAGTAGGCATATTTAATGTCGGAGGTTTCAAAGTCGGAGAAATCCGCGGCCTGCTTTGAGCCTGTGCGGGCGGACGCTGCTTCGGAGGTAATAGTCTCGCCCTTCAGAGATCTAAGCATGGCGTCGAGGATTATGCAGAAACCTTTGCCTCCCGCATCGATGACGCCGGCTTTTTGAAGGACCGGATTCTGGTTGATGGTCTCCTCAAGCGCCGCTTCGGCTGCAAGGAGCATTTCGGAGAGAACATACTCAGGGTCGCTGTTCTCCTTAGATACCTCAAGAGCCCTTGCGGACGCGACGCGGGACACCGTAAGCATGGTGCCTTCGGCGGGCTTCATTACGGCTTTGTACGCTGATTCCACTCCGTTTTGCATCGCTTCGGCGAAAACAGCGCCGTCGATTTCCTTTAGGTCCTTCAGACGCTTTGAAAAACCGCGGAAAAGAAGGGAGAGAATAACGCCAGAATTTCCTCTCGCACCGCGAACCATAGCCCGGGCGACAACATCCGCGACAACGCCGATATCCGGCGAGGTGACCTGTGAAAGGTCGTTTGAAGCTGCCAATATGGTAAGAGACATGTTGGTTCCCGTGTCTCCGTCGGGTACGGGAAAAACGTTCAGCTCGTTTATGGATTGCTTATTATTTTCAACAGCGGCCGCGGCATTAATGATCATCCGCTTCAGCGCTGAACCATCTATGTGCACCATTTATTCGAAAACACCCCCGAAAAGATAGATGAAGTAGGAACCGGCAGGGTTAATCATTCATAATAGAATCTACGCAGATATCCACGTTTTTGACCTTAATGCCGGTAAGATTTTCCACGACGTACCGCACCCTATCCATTATAGAGCGGCACACGGTGGAAATGTTTACGCCGTGTCGAACGATTATGTGCAGCTCGATGGTTACAGATTCGTTATCTTCGGCTGTTACACGCACGCCGCGGGACAGGGATTCCTTTCTGAGCAGCCGGACGATGCCGTCGCCGACCGACGCGGGAGCCATACCCTTGACGCCGAAGCATTCAGTCGTGGCATATCCGCTGATTGTGGTGATCACGTCAGTAGTTATATCAAGAAATCCTTTTTCCAGATCTATTCGCACAGGTCTCCCCCCAGTAATTTGAAGAATCAAGGCGGCAACAGGGTTACAGTCGAAGAAAAACTGCCGCATGGCTATTTTATACTATTTATTGTGATTTTACAACCCCCTGCGCGGAGAATTGGTCTTATCACGGTGAGTTTGCGCGATTAGTCGAGAAAAATATTGTGTCACCACTGAATGTAGCCTATAATCAGTATAGCGTCATGTGTAGGAAACCGTGCAAAAAACAGAGGCTTATAGCTATATTTGTTTAATTATGTCATTGCAGCATTTACCAATAATACCAATATATTATGCAAGACCGGGCTGTGGGTATGCTTGATTTTCAGAGGTGCGGTATGGAGTTGAAAATTTATGAGAACATTTTGACCATGGCGTCGATGCAGTCTTTGAGGATTGCCTGCGGACTGAGGCTTCTTGACAGCGGGATGCTGAAACGCGCATTGAATAACTCTATATTGAAGCTCTCGGCCGTGGCGGATGATAAGGTTGTCGGAATGCTGCGCGTGGTGGGAGACTGCAGTTTTGTGTTTGTAATATGCGATGTTATGGTTGATCCGGAATATAGGAACAGGGGCATAGCAACTGCGCTTGTCGCTTATGCTCTTCGCGCGATAGAGGAAATGCTGCCCAAAGGGGTAACAGGAACGGTCAGCCTTTTTGCGTCGAAGGGCAAGGAAAAGCTGTACTCCCGTCTGGGTTTTCGCGAACTGCCCGACGGCATGTCCGGACCCGGGATGCAGACTATGGTTATCGGAAGAGGTGATGATTTATAAAAGTGGGTTGACATTTCAGATAAATTGGATTAAAATAGTAAAAATTTTACTAAGGAGGCGCGTCATATGATGCATCATATTCTTGTTCATCGAATTATTACCGTTTGCATTACCGCAATGACGCGCCCGCCGATCTGAGGATTGGCGGATGCGCGATCAGGCGTATCCGCATCGTGCAGTGTAAATAGGACGGCGATGCAGATAAAGCATCGCCGTTTTTTAATATCTTCAGGGAGTGATTTTCATGTATGCGATAGAGACCGATAATCTGCGAAAGGTGTATCGCGTCAAAACCCGTGATTCCGGGCTGAAGGCCGCAGTGCGCGCGCTTGTCAGGCCGGAATACCAAAACGTGGAAGCGGTAACGGGTATAACTTTCAGCGTTGAGCCGGGCGAAAGGCTTGCATTTATCGGTCCGAACGGAGCCGGAAAGTCCACAACAATCAAGATGCTGACCGGAATTTTACACCCGACCTCCGGTTCCATGTCAGTGCTCGGCTTGGATCCGATGCGCGAACGGAGGAAATTAAGCTACAGGATCGGTACGGTTTTCGGGCAAAAATCACAGCTCTGGTTTCATCTTCCGCCGTCTGACAGCTTCGAGCTGCTCGGCGCGATTTATGACATAGATAAACAGACCCTGAAAAAAAGGGTGGACGATCTTGCCGAGCGGTTCGAACTGGGAGATCTGATGAAAATACCTGTGAGAAAAATGTCGCTCGGACAGCGCATGCGCTGCGAAGTTGCGGCTTCATTGCTTCACGAGCCCGACGTGTTGTTTCTTGACGAACCCACCATAGGCCTCGATGTGCTCGTCAAGCAGCAGATCAGGGAGCGTGTGCTTGAAATGAACCGCGAAAAAGGCGTTACGGTATTTTTAACGAGCCACGACGCCGGCGATATCGAAAAGCTCTGCAAGAGAACCATAGTTATTGATCACGGGAAAATAGTGCTCGATCAGCCGGTCAAAGAGCTCAAGCATCGCTACTTTAAGCGCAAAATCGTTGCAGTACGCTTTGCCGCCGATACGTTTGTCAGTACGGATATGTGTCTCCCAGAAGGTGTGGAAATCGAAAAACGGACTCCCGAGGCCGCAAGAATCGGAGTCGATACGGCGAAGATCCCAATCGACGAAGTGATGCGCTGGCTTGTCGGGCAGGGTGTGGTCACAGATATAACCGTTGAGGATCCTCCGATGGAGCAGGTCATAGCTTCGATATTCAGCGAGGGAGCAAATGCGACCTGCGAGGGGGTGAACACGTGATGGACAGGAGCGCCGCGGCAAACACACGCTTTCGTCTCGCAAAGTATATGGGAATACTTCGCGTAAGTCTCCAGACCGCGCTGACATACCGTGCAAACATAGCGACAGGTCTTATATTCTACTGCGTTTATTTGTTTGTATTCTTTAATCTGTGGCGCGCCATTTATGCGGGCGGAGGAGTCGAAGGGCTCACTTTTCAGCAAATGATATGGTATCTGTGCATTACCGAGCTTGTCGCTTCCGGGGCGAGTGTAAAGATGGACATAGACGATCAGGTGAAAACAGGAGAGATCGCATACCAGTTGATACGTCCATACTCATATATCGGATTTCAGTTATCCAGTTTCATAGGAGAAATGCTGTTCAGACTTGCCGCTTTTTCGGTACTTGCGATGCTGATAGGCTTTTTGATGGTCGGACCGATTGAAGGATTTAAGGTCTGGACACTGCCGCTTTCCTTTATCTCCGTTCTGCTCGGCATAGGCATCAGCTTCTGCAGCCGCATGGCGATCGGACTCGCCGCGTTTAAGATTGAGGAAACGAGAGGCATTTTCCTGGTTTATCAAAAGCTTGTGTTCATGCTCGGAATATTCATTCCCATTGAATTTCTGCCGCACTGGCTTCAGCTTATAGCCAAAAACCTGCCGTTCTCCTATGTGGCGTGGGCGCCCGCAAGACTTATGGTAGGCTTCAGCTGGGAACTGTTCGCGCAGATTATATCCGCCCAGCTGTTTTGGTTTGCGGTGACATTAGGCATCGTTATTCTGCAGTATTGCAGCGGCGTTAAAAGCATTCAAAGCCAGGGAGGATAAACGGTCATGATAAGAAAAACGTTGAGTATGCTTAGACTGATCGGTGTTTACTTCCGCACAAACTTCTCCGCAGCCCTTGAATACCGTGAAAGCTTTTATATGTCCGCTTTCGGGATGGCATTGTCCAACGGCTCCTTTGTGTTTTTCTGGTGGGTGGCGTTCGGGCAGATCGGCGGACGCATCGGCGGGTATGATTTTCGGGACGTAATGTTTATTTGGGCTGCAAGTTCATCGGCATACGGCTTATGCCACATTATATTCGGGAATGTGAGCAGGCTCGGACAGCTGATAGTTGGGGGAGGTCTTGACACCTACCTGCTTCAGCCCAAAAACCTGCTGCTGAATGTAATGTGTTCCGGGACAAATCTCAGCGCCTGGGGCGACTTGATATATGGTTTCATACTCATGGCTCTTACGGGGCAGGGTGTCCTCGGATGGGTGTTTTTCGCCGTGGCGATAATTTTCGGGGCTCCGCTTTTTGCGGCAACCTCGATCGCGGCCAATTCGCTGGCCTTTTTCTTCGGAGACAGCTCCATCGCAGGAGGTTTGGTCTCCGAGTTTCTGGTAAACTTCAGTATCTATCCGGAGGGTATATTCAAGGGTGTTGTGCGATTCATCATGTATACGGCCGTTCCGGTGGCTTTCATATCGCATGTCCCGCTGAAGCTCGCAAGAGGCGGTCCCCTTTGGTGGCTTGCCGTTTTGGCTGCGGCGACGATAATGTACTGCTTTGCCGCCTTCAAACTCTTTATGGCGGGCCTTAAGCGCTATGAATCCGGCAACCTTGTTGTGACAAGGGTATGATGTAACCGATGGACGGATGCAACAGAGGGACGGTTCTTTGTGTCGGGTTGACCACCGCAAAGAACCATCCCTCTGTTGGCTTTGGCGGCGCCTAAGGCGGCTTTCCTGAAGACTCCATTAGTGGCGCTCTGCACTGCACAAGAACCGTCCCCTTGACCGGGCGGTCCGCAAAACCCGACACAGGAACAGTTGATGCCTCTTTCACAGCCGACACACACAATGCATGATACTAACCTGCCGGAGAAGAATTTCACGCAAACCGTTCCTCTGTTGCGTTATTGCTCGCGTAATAGAATGCAGTGATGCAATTTTTGAGAAGGCAGAAGTTTAATAAAGGACTTGCAGTGGAGACAACTCCCGAGATATGCGTTTATTGTATAAAAGCCGGGAGGAAGCTCGTCGACGATGAAGTTTCCATCGGCGTCGGAATGTGTTTTATATACGGGATATGTGCTTTCGTGCCCCCAAAACAACTTGATGCATACGTTCGGCGCCGCTTTTCGACTCTTATCATACAGCGTGACGCCTGATATCTTCGACGAGTAATCGTTTTTATCCGAGCTCAGATATATATGGATGTTTTGGTTGTTGAGCTGCACCGGATTTACGTCGCACTTTTGCTCCTGGTCAAGATCCTGCCTGTTGTATTGCAGACTGTTTTCCTCCGTCGCCGCTTTGGCTTTCTTGTCTATGTCGTCTTTTTTCTCAGGCAATACCGATGTAATTTCCAAATTGCATTCTCCTTTACATAAGCTCGTAATCGGATGCGATACAGTAGACGCCCGATTTATCGATCGTTATGTAATGATGGGGGAACCCCCATCATTGTATTAATAATACCTCGGTTTCGGCTTGGCTTTGCTGTCCTCTTCAATGTCGGCAAACGCCTTTGAGTCCGATGCCGCTTTGTTTTTATTCTTGTTTTCGGCTTCGGCCTCAGCCTCGGTTATGTTTTTGGATTTATTTTCAGCTTTCGTCAGGTTCTCGGCTTCGCTTTCGGCCTTTGTCCTGTTTTCAGCTTTGGCCCCCGACTCCGACTCGGATTCGGAATCGTTTTCAGCCCTTTGCCCCTGATACTGTTTTTGGCTTAAATAGATATAATTGATTTGCTTGTTTATGTGCTTCTGGGAGTTGAACTCATGCTCGTCGACCTTGACGTCCTGCTCGGCATCCTGTTTGGAGTCCTGTTTGGCTTTCAGCTTGGCCTCAAGTTCGGCCTCAAGCTCAGCTTCAAGTTCCGCTTTCAGCTCGGCTTCGAGCTCTCCCTTCAGCTCGTTTTTCAGATCTTTTTTCAGTTTCTCATACTCGTAATCAATCATCGCAATAACTCCTAACTTCATAATATGGTGATATGCGGGGGTTTGCAGTATATCATATTCAAAGTCGAATCAGAATGTGCCATGATGCGCGGTTTTTCGACATCCGCCGGAGACACGGTCGCTGTATGCTGACAGGAGCGCAGGCAGAGAGATAAAACTCTTTTGCGGATAATTTTCTCAGAGATGCAGGATTTTGCTTTGTATTTACCGTCAAACATCCGGCAGGTTAACAGGCAAAGCGGATGATTAATTCCCGAGATTTTGCCGGGATTGGTCGTATTGGTCGGATGTTGGTGTTGACAACGCGAAAATACGGTGATATTATTAAAAATAATCATCGGCAAAGGCTGTGACGGGGACAAAAAGTCCATAAACTTCTCCAAGAGAGGCGGAGACCCGGCTGAAATCTCCGCTGTGAAGAATGGACGTACCGTTTTGCTGCGGTTTATGACCACCCCCGAGCCTCCCACCGAAAGAATATTTCGTGTAGGCTGGGACGTGTCCGCGCGTTAAGCGGAAGCCGCTGACCGGCGGCACTGAGCGACGGCTTCTCACCGGTTGTTTACAGCCGGTGTCTTGTCCGTAATCAGGGTGGAACCGTGGATTTATCCCACCCCTGAAGTTATACTTCAGGGGTGGGTTTTTTAAACAGATTTTGCTGACTAAGTAAACGCATAAAATTGAATGCACTAATCCGGCGATACTCGGTGCATTCATCAAGCAAATCTATATTTTCGCCGGAGAAACGGAGCTTGGTTATGATTCAGATTAAGTTGAAAGACGGAAGCGCTCTTGAGCTCGAGAACGGCTCAACGGCTCTGAGCGCGGCCGAAAAAATCAGCGCGGGACTGGCTCGCGCGGCGCTTGCGGCCGAAATCAACGGAGAGGTTGCCGACCTGCGCACTGAACTAAGGGACGGCGATTCGCTCAACATCCTGACGTTTGACACCGGGGGAGGCAAGGACGCGCTTCGCCACTCTGCGTCGCATATTCTTGCGCAGGCGGTAAAACGTCTGTATCCGGAGGCGAAGCTTGCAATCGGTCCCGCCATCGAAAACGGCTTCTATTACGACATAGATTCTCCGAAGCCTTTCACGCAGGAGGATCTTGATAAAATTGAAGCCGAGATGAAGAAAATCGTAAAGGAAAAGCTGCCGATAGAGCGATTCGAACTGCCGCGGGAAGAGGCGGTCGCCCTTATGGAAAAGCTCGGCGAGCCATACAAGGTGGAGCTTATACGCGACCTCCCCGATGATGCCGTCATATCGTTCTATAAACAGGGCGAGTTTACGGATCTTTGCGCCGGACCTCACGTTCCGGATACGGGCAGGGTGAAAGTATTGAAGCTTCTCAACGCAACCGGCGCGTACTGGCGCGGAGATTCCAGGAACAAGATGCTTTCACGGATCTACGGCACGGCATATCTTAAGAACGAAGACCTTGAGGCGCACCTCCAGCGCCTTGAAGAAGCAAAAAAGCGCGACCACAACAAGCTGGGCCGCGAGCTGGGTTTCTTCACGACGGTCGATTATATCGGCCAGGGACTTCCGATCCTGATGCCCAAGGGAGCGCGGGTATTGCAGCTTCTCCAGCGCTTTGTCGAGGACGAGGAGGAGAAGAGGGGCTACCTGCTCACAAAGACTCCATTTATGGCAAAGAGCGACCTGTATAAAATATCGGGCCACTGGGACCACTACCGCGACGGCATGTTTATTCTGGGAGACGTGGAGAAGGACAAGGAAGTTTTCGCGCTGCGGCCGATGACATGCCCCTTCCAGTTCCAGGTCTATCTCTCCGCAATGCGCAGCTACCGGGATCTTCCACTTCGCTACAACGAGACTTCAACCCTCTTCAGAAACGAGGACTCGGGCGAAATGCACGGACTGATCCGCGTACGCCAGTTTACAATATCGGAGGGTCACATCGCGTGCCGCCCGGACCAGCTTGAAGACGAGTTCAGGGGCTGCCTTGATCTCGCGATGTTCATGCTTAAGACGCTGGGACTCGACGAGGACGTCACCTACAGGTTCTCCAAGTGGGATGAAAACAACAAGGAGAAGTATATCGGTTCCGCCGAGGAGTGGGAGAACGTTCAGGACAGGATGCGCGCGATTCTCGACCACATAGGCATCGACTACGTGGAGGCGTCGGGCGAAGCCGCCTTCTACGGACCGAAGCTCGATATTCAAATAAGAAATGTCCACGGAAAAGAGGATACCCTGATCACGATCCAGATCGACTTCCAGCTTGCCGAGCGCTTCGGAATGGAGTATGTGGATTCCGACGGTTCCAGGAAGTATCCGTATGTTATCCACAGGACGTCGATCGGATGCTATGAGCGCACTCTGGCCCTTCTCATAGAGAAATATGCCGGCGCGCTGCCCACTTGGCTTTCACCGACGCAGGCGGAGATCCTCCCGATCAGCGAACGACACATCGAGTATGCCAAGAAGGTCGAGAGCGCCTTGAAGGCCGCGAAGATCCGCTGCGAGCTCGACGACCGCAGCGAGAAGATCGGATACAAGATCCGCAGCGCTCAGATGGAGAAGATCCCATACATGCTTGTCATCGGCGACAAGGAAGCCGAAAGCGGCGAAGTGGCCGTACGCTCCCGTTCAGCCGGAGACCTGGGCTCAATGAAGCTCGATGAATTCCTTACGAAGATAAAGGGCGAAATCGAATCCAAAGCAAAATCCTGACCTGCTGAAACCCATATAGACGCTAGTTGCGTTCGTTTGAAAATGACTCCTTCATGAGCTTTTGAACTGCTTCAGATGCCTGGCTCTGATCCACGCATCAGAACGCTGTACATTTACTCATGAAGGAGTCTTGCTATTGTTGCCGTATAATTAAGAGCATCTAATGTAAATGAAACAAGCATGACGTAAAACGGTAAAACCAATATGCCGTTATTGCTCAATGCCTCCGTTCATTGATACCCTGACGGGTACGGTCACCTTTTCTTCATAGCATGAAAACGCTTCATCCACGAACTCTTTGTTGGGCTTGGGCGTAATCAGGCTGACGAGAGGGACAACGATAAGGGAAGATACGATGGCAATAGCACCGGCCATAGTGGGGGAGGCGAAGGGCCGGAAGAAGTTTAAAGCGGTTATAAAAATACCGGTAAAGAAGCTTGTCCAGACTGCGGCTTTTGTTGTTCCTTTCCAGAAAAGGCCGTAGAGGAAGGGCCCGAGAAACGCTCCGGCGAGCGCGCCCCAGGAGAGTGACATAAGTGTGCTGATAAGTGTGCTGGGGTTAAGAGCGATCACTACCGAAAGGAGGACAAATATACCGCAGAGTAAGCGGATAATAACGACCTGTGTTTTGGGTTTCATGTCCTTGACGACGAGGCCTTTAAGAAAATCCAGAGCGAAGGTCGCGCTTGATGCAATGACGAGGGAGGACAGTGTGGACATGGAAGCTGACAGGACCAGCACCATGACGACGCCGATAAGAATGTCTGAAAAGTTGGATAGCATTGTCGGGACTATGCTGTCAAACACAACCTTGCCGTCGGGGCCGGGTGTATAGTAGAGCCGTCCGAACGCGCCCATGAAATATGAGCCGCCCGCAATTATCATGGCAAAGACTGTGGAAATGACCGTGCCTGTTTTAATCGACTTCTCGCTTTTTATGGTATAGAATTTGTGGACCATCTGCGGAAGTCCCCAGGTGCCCAGGCTCGTCAGGATGGCGACGCCGAGAAGTTCAACGGGCGAAGGACCGAAGAATGAGGTATAGGCGCCGTTAAGGCCGGGCGCTGTTTGAGACGGTATTTGGGACAGCTGTTCGACAGCCTGGGTAAACCCGCCTCTCCCGTTTAAGACGCTAATAATAACGATGATTATTCCGGTGATCATGATTATTCCCTGAATGAAATCATTAATTGCCGTTGCGACATAACCGCCGACTATTACATATATACCTGTAAGGATTGCTATACCAAGCACGCAATATGTAAAATCGATACCGAAGCACATGGCAAACAGACCGGAAAGCCCTTTGTAAACCGAAGCCGAATAGGGGACCAGAAATACAAAGATGATAAGGGACGCGGCGATTTTAAGCGCCCTTGAGCCATAGCGGCTCTGAAAGAAGTCCGGCATTGTGGACGAGCCGAGGTGTTTGGTCATGATGCGGGTGCGCCTTCCGAGGACCTCCCATGCCAGAAGGCTGCCGATAAGCGCGTTTGCGATTCCGATCCAGGTGGCGGAAACGCCGAAATTCCAGCCGAACTGGCCGGCGTATCCCACGAAAACGACCGATGAGAAATATGACGTGCCGTACGCGAACGCGGTAAGCCACGGGCCCACGTTCCTGCCGCCGAGGACAAAGTCGCTCACGTTGGACGCTTTTTTCCGGCTGTAGAGACCGACAAAGACAGTTATGGCGACGAAAATTGCAATCATCAGGATTTTCTCAACCATGCTTCATTTCCTTTCGTGTTGAAGTATTTGTGAGTAATAAAAACTCCCGCCCTCTGCTGCCAGAGGGCGGGAGAGTATTCCCGCGGTACCACCTCAGTTAACCGGCGCCTCGCGGCGACGGCCTCGTCAAGTACGGCGCCCGGAAGCGCGATACTTCAGCCCTGTAACGGGAGCTCCCGGCATCAAGAAACCGAATGCCCGAAACGGCCATGCGGAATCCCTCAACGGCTCGCGGCATGTATTCGGATTGCTTATCCTGAACGCCATAATCGCCGAAAATCCATCCGTCGACATGACATTATGCGCCTCTCACCAACCGGCAGCTCTCTGTCAGGAAATGGACAATCTTACTTCTTTCCGGTCATCGCCTTTAAAAATATTGAGTTGATATTACCATGCTAAATCGGAAAAGTCAAGGGCTTTTTCAAGCAAATCGCGAATTATGACAGGGTTCCCCCTTCCGGAGGTTTTGGCCATCGCTTTGCCGATCATCGCCTGAATCGCGGCGGTTTTTCCATTTCTGTAGTCCTCCGCTGTTTTGGGGTTTTCCGCGATAACCTCCCGGACTAACTTTTCAAGCAAAACGGTGTCGCTTATCTGCTCCAGCCCGAGTTCTTTTATTACTTCTTCAGGATCCAGCCCTTTGCCTGCCATTTCTCTCAACACCTGTTTCGCGGTGCCCGAGTTCAGCCGGCCGCCGGCAAGAAGATCCGCCAAAGATGCAAGCTGCCGCGGGGAGAAGGGAACGGTCTCGTCATCGGGCTCAAGGAAACGAAATACTTCCGAGATAATGAGGTTTGCGAGGATCTTCCCGTGCGCGGTCAACGCGGCGCTCCTTTCAAAAAGGTCTGCAACGCCGATCCGTGAAACAATCATTTCCGCGTCGTAAGCCGAAATGCCGTATCCGGCGACGTATTCCGCCTTGCGTTCATCGGGAAGCTTTGGTATCGAGGCCTGCCAGTCCCTCAGCATAACGTCCGTCACTTCGATGAGAGCAAGGTCGGGGTCGGGGAAATAGCGATAATCGTCGGTGTTTTCCTTTTCACGCATGGAGAAGGTTTTACCGCTTGCGGGATCAAACCGCCTTGTCTCCTGGGTGACATGCCTGCCCGACTCCAGCAGGTCGATCTGGCGTTTCGACTCATATTCGATAGCCTTTACGATGAAACCGAATGAGTTGAGGTTCTTTATTTCGGTGCGGACGCCCAGGGTGCTTTCTCCCTTTTTACGCACGGAAAGGTTGACGTCGCATCGGAACGCCCCCTCGTTCATTTTGCATTCCGAAACACCGGTGTAGATAAGAATGGCGCGGAGCTTCTGCAGGAACGCACGAGCCTCTTCTGCCGAGCGCAGATCGGGTTCGGTTACAATCTCGATCAGTGGAACGCCGCAGCGGTTCATGTCTATAAGCGTGCCGAGTTTGCCGTCGTGGAGCAGCTTTCCCGCATCCTCCTCAATATGGATTCTTGTTATTCTTATTCTTTTGGCGGCCGAGCCGCTTTCAATGTCCAGATAACCCCGCTCGCAGAGCGGCAGATCATATTGCGAAATCTGATACGCTTTAGGAAGGTCGGGATAGAAATAGTTCTTGCGGTCCTGCTTTGAGCGGGACGCGATGGTACAGTGTGTGGCAAGCCCGGCAATCACCGCATGCTCGACGACCTGTCTGTTAAGCACGGGAAGGGAGCCGGGAAGGCCAATGCATACAGGGCAGCACTGCGTATTGGGTTCGGCGCCGAAATCCGTGGGGCATGAGCAAAAAATCTTTGTATTAGTTTTCAGTTCGCAGTGGACCTCTAACCCGATTACGGTTTCATATTCGCCTGTCATGAGCTGCACCTCCCGTCAATGTCAAACCGAACCGAATGCGATTGCTCGAATGCGTACCCGGCCCTGTACAACAGAGCTTCGTCGAATGGTTTTGCTATAAGCTGCATGCCGATGGGAAGACCTTCCGGCGTTTTCGCGCAGGGAAGGGAGAGCGCTGGAAGCCCGGCTATGTTTACCGGAACAGTGAAAGCGTCGCCCATATACATTTCCAGCGGATCCGACGATTTTTCCCCGATTTTATATGCCGGCGTCGGCGCGACGGGGGAAAGAATCAGATCGCACTTCTCAAAGATGGAGTTGAATTCTCCGGCGACGAGAGTTCTTACCTGAAGAGCCTTTTTGTAATAGGCGTCGTAATATCCGGCGCTCAGTGCGAAAGTCCCCAGCATGATGCGGCGCTTCACTTCGCTGCCGAAGCCTTCGCTGCGCGAATTGAGGTAGAGATCTTCAATACTCGCAGGATTTTCTGCCCTGTACCCGTACCGGATGCCGTCAAAACGCGCCAGGTTCGAGGATGCCTCCGCACTTGAAATGACGTAATAAGCGGGAAGGGCATATTCAAGCGTCGACAGAGAAACCTCAACAATTTCGGCGCCCATTTCCATGTAGGCCGAGGCCGCGGACAGGATGCCCGCCTTAACCTCCGGCGAAATTCCTTCGGCCAGGAACTCCGCAGGCAGGGCGATTTTCAGGCCGCGGACACCTTTTTCAAGATCGCGCGTAAAATCGCCGAACGGCCGGTTTACCGAGGTCGAGTCCATTGGATCGTAGCCAGCGATTGCGTTAAGGACAAGGGCATTATCACGTACGGTTTTTGTTATCGGCCCGATTTGGTCGAGCGACGAGGCAAACGCCACAAGGCCGTAACGCGAAACCGTTCCGTAAGTTGGTTTCATGCCGACGACACCGCAGAAAGCCGCGGGCTGCCTTATTGAGCCTCCGGTATCAGAGCCGAGCGCAAAGGCCGCCTCGTTTGCGGCAACCGCGGCTGCGGCCCCGCCCGAGCTTCCGCCAGGCACATTGTCGACGCATCTCGGATTTCTGACGGGTCTGTAATATGAGTTTTCGTTAGTGGAACCCATTGCGAACTCGTCCATATTGAGTTTTCCTAGCATCACAAAACCCTGATCGTTAAGCTTTTTGATAACCGTGGCGTCATATGGCGGGACGAAGTTTTCAAGCATTTTGGATGCACAGGTGGTTGATATTCCTTTTGTGCATATGTTGTCCTTGATACCGGCGGGAATACCGGAGAGCAGGGGCATCTCATCTCCCGACGCGCGCTTTTTGTCAATCTCTTCGGCGTTTTTCAGAGCCGCTTCCTCATACACGGAGATATAGGCGCCGATTATGCCGTCCTTCTTTCTTATTTCTTCAAGATATGCCTTTGTAATGTCGACCGATGACATTTCCCCGGACCGGAGCCGCTCCGCAAGTTCGTAAATCGTAAGTGCGGTTATTTCCCTCATAATATCACCATCTCTTTTAATCCACCGTTTTGGGCACGACAACATACCTGTCGTTCCTTAACGGCGCGTTGCTCAGCACAAGCTCGCGATCAAGGGGCTTGCGCGGCGCATCTTCCCGGAACACGTTGACCATGGGCACGACATGCGAGGTTATGGGAACACCATCGGTGTCGACGTTTCCGAGCTTATCTGCGAAAGCAATGATAGCGCGCAGCTCCCGGGCGATTGACTCGCGTTCCTCATCCCTGATGCGTAAGCATGCAAGTTTTGCCACCTTGTCTACGTCGACGGATGTAGCCGGGTTTTTTCTTATATTCTGCTGCTTTCCGGCGGGGGAATAGGATATTTGATGCAAATGCAGATCTTCAAGCTGTCTGGTATCCACTGTGCCCGGCGCGGAAGTAAGCGGGCAGGAAGCGTCCTTTATTTTCGGGAACGCGATTACCTCGCGGAGCGATTCCGCGCCCGTCAACAGCATTACAAGCCTGTCAAGACCGAACGCAAACCCGCCGTGGGGCGGAGTTCCGTAGCGGAACGCGTCTATCATGAACCCGAAGCGCTTCCTGATCTCATCGGGCGTAAACCCGAGCGCCCTGAACATCATCTGCTGCACATCGCTTTGGTGAATACGTATGCTCCCGCTTCCAAGCTCGATACCGTTGAGCACGACGTCGTAAGCCTGCGCCCTGACCCGCGAGGGATCGCTGAACAGATACTCAAGATCCTCCGGATACGGCATGGTAAAGGGATGATGAGAAGCCACATACCGGTTTTCTTCCTCGGAATATTCGAACTGGGGAAAGTCGGTGACAAAGAGGATTTTGTAATCGTCTTTTCTGCGCAGATTCAGCATGTCGGAAATCCGGAGGCGCAGACCTCCGAGGATTTTCCGGACGGCCGGCAGCCTGTCGGCACAGAAGAGAATGAAGTCGCCCGGCTTTGCTTCCGTTGCTTCCAGGATTCCATGAAGTTCCGTTTCCGTCATGAACTTCGTAAGAATGGAGTAGAGTTCGCCCGACTCGCGGACGGCAATCCATGCCATGCCCTTCGCACCGAGACCGACTGCCGCCGCCGTCAGCTCGTCTATCTCGCCGCGTGTAAACGACGCTCCGCCTTTTACGTTTATCGCCCGGACGACGCCTCCGCTTTCGGCGGCGCTCCGGAAGACGCCGAATCCGCATTTTCCTGCTATTCCGGTAACATCTACTATCGGAAGATCAAATCGCAGATCGGGCTTGTCGCTGCCGTAACGGTCCATCGCTTCGGTCCATGTAAGGCGAGGAAAAGGCTTGGTCAGGCAAATGCCCATAACAGATTTGAATATATGCTTGAAAAGGTCTTCAAGAAGGCATAAAATGTCTTCCTGATCTACAAATGACATTTCCATGTCCACCTGAGTAAATTCGGGCTGTCTGTCCGCGCGCAGATCCTCGTCCCTGAAACAGCGGGCAATCTGATAATACCGGTCGATTCCCCCGACCATGAGAAGCTGTTTGAAAATCTGGGGCGACTGCGGCAGCGCATAAAATGTTCCGGGGTGTACGCGGCTTGGGACAAGATAATCCCGTGCCCCCTCGGGTGTGCTCTTTGTGAGAATCGGGGTTTCCACCTCGATAAAGCCGCGCCCGTCAAGGAAGGTCTGCGCCGCCCTTACTACCCGCTGACGCATTCGCAGGTTCTCGACCATCCGTGGACGGCGCAGGTCGATATACCGATAGCGAAGACGCAGATCCTCCCGTACATGGACGTTGTCATCCGGCGAGAAAGGGAGGGGGTCCGCGGAGGAAAGTAGCTCAGCGTGCGCGGCCGCAAGCTCGATAGTCCCGGTCGGGATTTTCGGGTTATATGTTTCCTCGTCACGTATGCGGATTTTGCCTGTAACACTGAGCACGGACTGGTTTCGAAGTCCCTCCGCCATATGAAAATCCTCCGGCGGAGCAATGCCTGAGTCGAAGACAACCTGAAGCGTGCCTTCCCTGTCGCGCAGATCGATAAAGATGATGCCGCCCATGTCGCGCTTTGACAGGACCCAACCCGATACCGTCACCTCGCGGCCGAGATCCTTTTCGCCAAGCATTCCGCAATAATCCGTTCTTTTCATGTTGCACTCCTTTCATCAGTCCGTTAATGAGAAACTTGTGTGTTGCTGTTGGTTTTACCGATTCTTTGTTGCTATCTGAAGCTATGAAAAGCTGAACCTAAACCGAAAAAACACGGTATTTTGAATTAAAAAAGCCTTTCGTCCTCTTTGGGACGAAAGGCTTTGAAAGCTTTCCGCGGTACCACCCAACGTAGCTGCAATGCAGCTCACTCATATCGACACTCTGTATAAAGCAATGTCTATCGGCGATAACGTGCCGACCACGTCCAAGTCTACTGGGGAGCTTAAGCTCCCGTTCGGTTGGCGACTCCGGGATGTTCTTCGTTCAAAGCATTGTACCGTATTCGCACCTGGCAACGGCTCTCTGTGACTTCCGCCTTGAAGTACTCTTCCCATCACAGTCTTTAATGGGATTTATTCGGTTGTGTCATCATTATATGCAAAAACTGCATGAGTAAATATTGTTGATGAGTATAAATTAATCTTTTTTATTTGTCAATACCATTTTTAACAAAAACTCGTCCTGTTGTGCAACTGGAAAGAAACCTCAGCTATACGCTTATTATGCGCATCTGAAGCCAGAACCGGGATCTGGACGCATGTACGGATTAGCAACCCGGTATCAATTGCACTTATCGGTTTCATATGCGATTCGGGAAACCGCAAACCGATTATGAATGATATATGCTTTATCCTTGGCTACCAGTTTAAAATATTCTCAATGATTTCGGTTAATCGCTCGGTAAACGAATCGTCGAATACGGAGAACAGTATCGAAAGGATGATCGCGCCTACGATGAAGGAGATGGCGATCAGAATCATCTTTTGAAAATAAAGGTCACCGCATTCGTCTCTGAAAAAACCTTTGATTCTCATTTGATACTCCGTAAATATTACTAATACGACGGCCTTGGAATACCGTTACCAAACCAGCTGGCTATTGTATTGGTTATCCAGTTTCTTATTGAGGTGTCAAAAACAGAAATCAGGATCCCAAGAACTATGGCTCCGATTATGAACGAAATGACTATCTGGACGGAGCTGTCGAACTTTGCGTCTGCCTTCTCGCTTTTAAGCAGAAGGAAGGCCTTGGTGATGAATTTTTTCATAAGTTACTCCTTTCCCCGGAAAATGTATTTACATGTTGCATCCATTCGCGTGCATTATTTGGATTTTCATGCGTTTATGCAAAGAACAGACGAAGGTTATCAATTATCAAAATCAGTATCGGCGTAAAAAATATCATCGCGATGGCGGCATAGACTATTGCCATGCTCTTACGCATCTTGCCGGGAATTTTCCTTACTTCGCGGCGGAGACGGTTGATTTCGATTTCGGTGAAGTCCTTTTCGAGGAGGTCGAAGTAATACCGGACATCATCGCCGTTGTAAATTCCTATAAGTCCGCGGATGATCATGGAGAGGTGTTCGCTGTTAAACCGGCTGTTCATGCGAAGAAGTGCGGTTTCAAAGCTTGAGGTCTTTATGTCGGCTATGGTGAGGCTGAGCTCGGCGGCAAAAGCCGAGTTGTCGGTTATGTACCGCTCAAGCAGCAATAGAGCGTTTTTATTGTTTTTCAAGCTATTCCTGATGTATGACGCAAATCTGGGAAGCTCTAGCTCGATTGCCATGGATTTTTCTCTGCCGGATTTAAACATGTCTCTGAAACTGGAAGCGGTATAGTAAACCGACATACCAAAAAGCACCGCGGCAATTATTGGGGAAACGGGGATAAACGCCAGCCCTGCAGAAGCGAAAATCAGGCAGCCGGAAGTTACGGCGGCTACGAATTCCTCCGCGGACTTCGGGTTGCCGGCGTCCCTCAACGCTTTTTCAAGCCTGACGCGCCTGAGTTTGCTGAGTCTAACGAAAGGTGTCAGAAATGACGAGAGCTTCTCCAGGGGAATAGTCAGGCGAAATGCGGCGTTTTTACGGATGCCGGCTGTTTTTCCGTATCGGGCAACCGCCGCTCTGATTCTTCCCGACGGAGAGGGGAAAAGCGCGGATAAAAGAAGATAACCGCCCGATATAAAGAGAAAATATATTGCGACATACTTCATGACGTTACCTTCTACTTGTGATATCGTACTGGCATCGAGCAGCGAACAATGCTTTGAATGCCGCAGATCAGCGCGAATATACCGAAAGCCAGAGAAAACTTGCCCAGCGGATGGGTGAAAAAGTAAAGGAACCAATCGTAGTTGATAAAGAAAATAAGCGGAATCGTCATGACAAGAAGAATGAGCATTATAATGTACTGCGACAGAATTTCGCGTGTTTCGGTATCTAGGTTTTCCTGCACGATCCGGATGGATGACAGCTTTGATACTATTAAAATGAGGTCCTCTTTCAGCGCGCTGTTCTGAATTGCCTTGATCAGCGACGTACACCACTCCGCAAAGACCTTGTGGCGGATCTTGACAGACATATGACGGACACAGGCTTCCAGGTTGGCGTTGATTTTGTACTCCGCTAGGAAATCCTCAAAGACCTGGCGCAGAAGCGGATCAAAGTATGTCAGGTTTTCTGCCACTGCGGCCTCGAGGTTATTGCTTCTTATGAACGAGGCGGTCACGAGGGCGAGCGTGCTTTCGAGCTGGGAAGATATGTGTTTTTCGTATTTTATCGAGTAGAGCTTCAGGTTCCAGACGGGCAGGAGAAACGCCAATGCCGAGAGCAGCGGGGCCGCCGCAGGGTTGTTGAGCGGGAAGGCTGCTGTAAAGCCGATACAAGCGAAAACGACGCATTTTGTCAGGAGCGAACGGAATTGCCCGTCCCGACCCGTTTCTGAAAGTATGATACTAAGCGTTTCCGCTTCTCTTCGTATGAAAGATTTTCGCCCTCGGAGTTCGAAGACAACTTTTCTTAAGCTCTTTCTTTTGCCTAAAGTAAATGCCATGCGGTTTCCTCCCGATAAATATTCAAAGATTATCAGGCGCGATGCAGCAGGGGTGAAGAGCTTTCCGGGCAGAAGTCATAGAATATATGGCGTGCTGACGTGTAACTACTGCTTATATGACAATGAAAAGCTATACTCCAGGTCCCTGACATACTGCCCCAGAAAGCGGCCGTTAAAGAAAACCGGTATATGGAGTTTTGCTCTAATGGTACCTATGCTATTACCATACTCCGCAATGAAGCCTGTCAGCATATATGCGGGGTCTTCGCCCGACCCTTCCTTGACGATAACCCAGCCGGAGTCGTATGCATAATCGCAGCCGAGACTTGACGCGATCATGCGGACCAGATCGTTCAGGAGAGTCCGGCGGTAGTTTTCGCTTGAGGGTGTGCCGATATTTAAGCTGATAGATTCCGGATTCGTCTCGGAGATGGACACAAAATGGTCAATACGTATTTTTGTGATAAGATCGGCGCAGTTCATGTTAAAAGCACGGCCTATTTCATTGGACATCACAAACAAGCGCAGGGAGAAAACAAGAAATGACAGTATGAGGAACAGCAGCATCAGAAAAACGGTTAAAAAAATGTACATCGATCCGCCGTTGTCCACGGAGCTCTTAAGAATCCTTCCAATATACTTCACTGGTGCCCACCGCTTCCGATGAAATGGAGATTCTGACTTCTTCCGCGCCGATTTTGAACAGCGTTGTATTCGCGGAGACACGAAGCCGTATCATATCGCCGAGTTGGACCTTTCTTGTCCCAGCGATAAAATGTGTGTCCCATTCGACCGTTATATCGCTTCCGAGCCGGTTTTTTATTTCCTCGATGACGGCTTCCGCACCATCTGTTATCTCGCCGTTTATCTGGACGCTCCTGACGGCGGCCGACGTTCTCCCGTCGAGCCATAATTTAAGCCGGACCGCAGACAACACCTGTATAGTCAGCGAGAGCGCAGCCAGGAAAAGAAAGAGGCAGATAAGGTATTCGAAATACACGTCTCCTCGTTTATTGGCAAGCGCTTTTTTTACCCCTTGAGCTTTATTATCCTTTAAAATTGCGTTTGGCAGGAAGTCGTTCATTTCAGATAGCACCCGTTTTTATCTCGCTTAACGAAAAAATATGCAAAGTTTTGTGTGAATAAGGTATCGGATACGCAAACATTTCCGCGCAGTTATGCCCGATACAAAGCGGCACCTGATTTTGCTCTTCGGATTCGGTATAGAAAATGATTTTCGAGGGTTACAGGTTTTCTATCATGCGCATCGGCATGCCGTTGTTAAGAAGCCTTTTCTTCAGCGTTTCCGAGATCCCGCCGCATTTCACGAATTCGCCGCGGACCTCCGTAATGTTCCCGCTGCCGTCCGTGATATTGTCCGACACGCGAAAAGAGTAAAGCTCGCTATATTCGATGCGCCCATCGACGAACCGGCCTTCGAGAATGGACTGGACGCGTCTTTTATTGTCTCCGTACTGCTTTATGTAAACTATAATCGGATAGGCGTCCACCATGAACTTAAGCATGATGTTTTCGTCCAGACGGTATTTGCGGATGCCGAGGGTGAACATCTTATAATAGGCGTCATAAGCGTTGTTGGTATGTATGGTCGTGAGGACCGTATGGCCCGTCCTTGCCGTTTCCTGGGCGATAAAAGCCTCTTCGGAGACCATTTCTCCGACCACCACAAGGTCGGGATCAAACTTCAGGACCAGATCGAGAAGCGCCTGCAGGTCCACGTTCAGGTGGCTTTCCCTGTGCGGTCTTGTCTGAAGATGAACCACATTGTTAATGATTTTTCCGTTCTCATCTCTCCGGACAAGATCAAACTCGCGGGTGCCCGCTTCTATTGTTATAATGCGCGTGTTGCTGTCAACTTCGCCGAGGAGGGCGTTTACGACCGTTGTTTTCCCGGCACCGGTGCTGCCGCAGAAGCACATCGATATGCCATGGGAAAGGAAAGCCTTCAGGAGCGAGAAACCCTCGGCGCAAAGCATTCCGGTATTGATCAGCTCATCGACCGAATGCTTCTTGGAGTGGATGAAGCGGATCGACGCAGCGACACCCGTCTGTTTGTCGGCGACGGGGGATATTGCGGTGGCGATGCGCACGTTGCTTCCGATGTTGCTGACTTCGATCAGTGTGTTGTCGTCCAGGTATTTGTTATTCAGATGCAAAATTCTGAGAATCACGTCGCGGGCATGGGAAGGACTGTGAAAATGCTCGTCAATAAGCTTTCTGGTGCCGTCGGTATAACGGATCTCGATGCTCTCCCAGGAGTTAATGTTGATTTCTTCGATATCGGACCTTTGGTCGAAATATTTGTTCAGGAACCCATAACCGGTCATATCGTCAAAGATGCGCTTTGCGATTGCGGCGGTATCTTCGGCAATGCATAAGTCGCGCATCAGGTACTGGGTAATAAGCTCCATGAGCGTTTCCTTGTCCGATTGTCCTCCGAAAAGCGATTGCCGAAGCTCGCTTATCTTCTCCGAGATAATGTACGCCTGAGTCTTTTCGAATATGGAAAGATAATCGAACGAGGGCTGGGGACAAGAATCGGCTGAGTTTTTCCGATGCATGGCCAGCAGTTTGCTTGCAATTGTCTGATCCATATACCGTTATCCCGCCTTGATACATATTATTTCTTCGGTAAGCGCGCAGAAAGCGCTCCGATATCTTTTTGAAACATTAATACGGGAAGGTGATTCGGTTGAGCCGGCGAGGGATCTGAGCAGAATTTCGGAGTCGAAGGGGAGGACATATCGGAAGCTGCCGATAAGACGCTCGACCGGGTTTATAGGCGAAATGTCCCTTGCCATATTGAAGATTTTTAAAGCCTCGTCCAGCCTGTATTTTTCGTCGGCAAGCATGGGCGTGTTGCTGAGCCAGAAGGAAACGCCGCGCAGATCGGGAGTGCATACGATGAGTCTGCAGCCGGCCATTTCGAGGCCTGTAAAGGTGAGAAAGTCCTGCGTGATATTCGTCTGGCAGTCAAGGATGACATAGTCCGCCATTGAAGCGGCGGTGTTAAGGAGAACAGCCGCGGTGTCATATCGCTGAAGGATGCTGTTCACCGCGAGCTCACCCTTGGCATATCCCAGGACGCCTATATATGAGCCTATGAGCTTTATTTTCCTCGAAAGTATTTCGGGATTTATTTCGTTCTGAAGTATTGACGAAAGCGATTCGTGAGGGGCCATATCAAGACCGGGAAACCAGACGCCCGCCTGAGGAACGATAAAATTCGAATCAATAAGGATAACGTTGCTCTTTTTCGACGCAAGAGCCATGGCAAGCATCGCCGAAAGGGTACTCTTGCCCGAGCCGCTGCTGCCCCAAACGGCAATGATCATCGGGAGCGCCCCCCAGTCCGTCCGCGGAGGGCCTGCCGCTGGAGTTCAAGAAGCCTGTCCGCTTTTTCATTGTCGTCGCGGGAAACAAGCGAAAGGTAAAATTCCGTCCTTTTGGAGAGCTCGACAATGCGCAAAGCCTGTTCTTCGGTTGCCAGCAGCGAAATAACCGAAGGAGCAACGAAATCTTCAGCGTTTTCATCGCTGCGGCTGCCGGAAATGCCGCCCGATCCTAAGGAACCTGCGGGAAGAACGTCAAGCCCGGGATTGCTTTCGGACCTGGCGCCGGGGAGTGAATAGCCCGTGTGCGACAGTTCTTCTCCTTTGCCGTTATATACAGCAAGCACCTTCATATATTGAAGCTCGTTCGGGATAAATGCCGATCCGTTCTCATCGAGGGAATACATCTGCACGATATCGCCGGCGCGAAGCTGGCCTGCAACAGACTGCGATATGGAGGAGACGGAAACAGAAATCAGCACGTGCCCTTCCGGAAGAGTGTTATAGATTGTCTCCGGAATGAAACTGCTTGAAACGTCGTTGCGGAAGATGTATCCGCCGGGGAGAATGTCGCGGATTGCTATTTTACCGACGATGTCGCCGGGATCGGAAAAGACAGTTTTTGAAAGTGGTTTGTCAATGGTTTCGGATACGGAAAGATCGGATTCCAGAATTATGCTGCCCGACGCGATAGCTCGCTTTGCTGTTAAAACAGGATAGGTTTCCGGCTTGTTACCGGAATAGAGAGGATAAAGGTAGAATGCCAGGGCGGCTGCAACTGCTATCAGCAAAACGCCGGTTATGACTCGATTTTTAGATATAAACAGTCTGCCTTCGGTTGCCTTGAACTTCATTGGATTATGACCCCTTTACAGGATTTGCATTACCACAAAATATGCCGTACTAATAAAAGGAACGTAGGGGGCGGAATTTACCGGCCTGCTCGATATTTTCCGGATAAGGAAGTACATTAGCATTAAGGCGAAGCTCAGAGGGACAATGAGAAACGACCTTGCGAGTCCCGACCTGAAAGACAGCAGTGAAGCCGTTTTGATATCCGCACCTCCGATACCGCCGGAACGGAGTCCGTGTAAAGCGAAACACACAAACGTCAGGAGAGATGCAGCCACCCGATCTAACAGGGAAGAATACGGACCCTGAAAGCGTAAAAGAAGCAGTTCGGCAAGCATGGCGGCGGCCAAAAGCAGCAACAGAGCGTTTTTGACTTTTCGCTCATATATATCTTCGGCACTCGCTATAAGCAAGATCAAATATATAAACCAGTCCATAATATACCCAACATGCTGCCAAAATATGGTAACACAAATTATAACCCAAATTTCTACAAAAATCAACAGGTTAAATAGAAAAATTTTCCAAATATCAGAAGCAGTATATAGTCTATACTGATCTAATAAAAATCGTGACCTGTGTAATTTAAGACGATTAAGTATTAATCCTGAGAGCGGCTTATTAAAAGAAGCTAGTAAAAAAGACGATGCAGGCATTAAAAAGCCTGATCGTCCAAATAAAGCTTGATCGTATTGAGAAGCAAAAGAATGAATTACGGGTTTCCGGACCAAAAATGCTTTTCAAGGTCAACTCTTCCGTCTGAGACAAAAGACACTCCTTCATTTTTCAGAAGGTTTATCTGCATATTCCCGCCGCCGAAAGCAAAGGCGCTTGATACCTCACCGAACCGATTTACAACACGATGACAGGGAATAACCCCGGGCTCCGGATTTACATGAAGAGCATATCCAACGACGCGTGACCATCTGGGATTTCCGGCAAGCAGCGCCACCTGACCGTATGTGCATACCTTTCCTTCGGGAATTCGCTTAACGACATCATATATTCTGGCAAAAATTCCACCCATCCTTTTCATCATCCCTTTTTTGTGATATAATTCCAGTACGGCTTTATGCCGTTATAAATTTCCTGATGTTATGTTTGCTGCATTTATTGCTCAATTTTATATCAATATGATGTTAAAAAGCAATTGATAATATCAGGGAGTCCAATTTTAACATAACCGGAGGCACTTCATGGGACCCAGAAAGGAACGCGACTGGATGAGCCTCGACAATGCGGCAAAGATATTCCCGCCTACAAGCGGCTCAAACGTTAGCAATGTCTTCCGATTTTCGTGCGAGTTGAAAGACACTGTCGATCCGCATACTCTTCAGCAGGCGCTGGAACAGACGCTCGAGCGTTTTCCGTTCTTTCAGGTGGTGCTCAAGAGGGGGTTTTTCTGGTATTATCTCGAGAGAAGCGACAAGAAGCCTGTTGTATCCCCGGAGGACCGCCCGCCGTGTTCAAGGATATACTATAAGGACCGCAGGGACCTCCTCTTCAATGTGACTTATTATAAGAACAGAATCAACTTTGAAGTGTTCCATGCGCTTACGGATGGGACCGGCGCTCTTCAGTTTCTCCGTACGCTTGTATATCTGTATATTACGACGAAATATAAGGATCGGATGCCGGAGGATCCCACCCCTCTGCTTCTTGACGCCTCCAGCGAGCAGAAGAAGGAAGACAGCTTCCAGAAATACTACGATCCAAAAGCGAGGACAAGGCAGAAAAGAGTAAAGGCCTTCAGACTGAGGGGGGCAAAGCTGCCGGAGGGAAGGCTCAGCATCATCGAGGGCATCATGCCGGCGTCAAAGGTGCTGAAGCTTGCAAAGGAAGCCGGTGTAACACTAACCGAATACCTTGCCGCCATGCTGTTAATGGCAATAAAGCCTGAAATCCCGGTCAGGGAGCTCGACAGGCCCGCGGTGCTTTCTATTCCCGTCAATCTCCGGAAATATTTCAGTTCCGGCAGCGCAAGAAACTTTTTCGGACTTATCTCCGCTAGCTGCGACTTTTCAAAGAGCAGCGGCAGGATTGAAGATATTGCGAAGGATATAAAACGCGAGTTTGATGAGCAGCTTGTGCCGGAAAAGCTTATAAATCGCATGAGCAGGATGACAGCGCTTGAGATGAACCCTTTCGTGCGATCGGTTCCGCTTTTCATAAAGGACATAGTCCTCAAATATGCCAAGGGCATATCGATGAAGGTTTTCACATGCACTCTTTCAAATGTCGGGATAATTGATATGCCCGACTATACGGCGGATTTCATCGAGCGCTTTGACGTGTTCAATTATACGAGTTCCCTTCAGGTTTGTCTCTGCACCTTTAAGGATAAGCTCGCGGTTACATTCACATCCTCCTTTGTCAGTACCGAAATACAGAAGAATTTCTTTCGAGGGCTGACATCCAGGGGAATTGAAGTTGACATAATTTCAAATAAAATACAGCAATAACCGCAAGGTCTTTGCATCTGTGCCAAAGCGCAAGGGGGGAGCATATTGCTGAGGTGTGAAATCTGTAAGGTAAACATTGAAAACCCGAGAAAATTCTGCCCGCTTTGCCAGTGCGAATTAGTCGGACACCCGGACGGCGAACAGGAGACGTTTCCCGAGCTGCCGACCGTATACAGCCAATACCGTCTGTTTTTCAGGATCCTTATTTTCTTCTCGATCGTTGGCGGAGGTTCGGCTCTGCTAATGAATATTTTTTGGCTGCGGAACAGTCTGTGGTCAATAATTGTACTTGCTTCAATATTCTACACCTGGTCGACACTTATTACCGCCGTCAGAAGAAGAAGCAGAATATCGAAAAAACTCTTGTATCAGGTAATCGTGCTTTCAATTCTGCTCTATGCGATCGACCGGGGCAATGGATATGTCGGATGGTCAGTAAACTATGCTATACCCGCCGTTCATGTGTCGGCTCTTATATCAATGGCGGTTATTGCGATCGTGCAGCGTCCGCTTTTCAGCGAGTATTTGATCCATCTTATTGTGACGGCGTTTTTGGGAATCGCTCCGCTGATAATCGTCCTCGTCGGTTGGGCGGATGTTCTGTGGCCTTCGCTTTCCTGCACGGCTGCAAGCATTGTGGCACTGATCGCGATAATAGTATTCGGAACACACGAAGCCAAAAACGAGCTTGAAAGGCGGTTTCACATCTAGCTTCATCAGGTTTAGCGAGAGGAGCAAGGCTGCCGTCCGTTTAAAAAAGAATTTAGGCGAAGCGGAACAGACTGTTTCGCTTCGCCCTTAATTTATAAAGCAAGACGTGTCATTCGGATTTGACCGTGTCTGCTTCTTTGTCGCTATTATTTGCTGATTTTTTATCCGGCTTAGAGTTCTTCTGGGCTTTGCCGTTACCGTTGTCCTTGCCTTTTTTTCCGTTTTGCCTGGAACTTTCGCTATATTCGGGATCGGAAAAGGAGGTATCCTCTTTGTACAGGCGCACAATACCTTTGCGGTGAAGCTGAATAGCAATCTGCACGGCAATGGGCATTATAATCATGCCGGGAACGCCGATCCATACGAAACCCAGATATATGGATATGATGGAGATTATGGGGTTGAGCCCGAGCTGGTCGCCGATGATCTTCGGCTCGATGAAATTCCGTATCACTGTGATTATTCCGTAGATTATGAGAAGGCTCAGCGCCCGGAACATATTGCCGCTGAGCAGCTCAAATGCAGCCCAGGGAAGAAGTATGCCGCCAGTCCCGAAGACGGGGAGGATATCGAACAGCGCGATACCGAGCGCTATTGCAATGGAATTCGGGACTCCGGTTACAGTAAGCCCTATTGATAGCTCCACGAAGGTAATAAGCATTATCTTTAAGTAACCCTTCAGGTATCGCAATATGGTATCGCTCAGGGTTTCTTTCACGGTATGGACAAGTATGCGGCTTTTTTCGGAGAGCTGTGCAAGAATGAAGCTCTTAGCCCTTTCGTACTGGCAGCTGAGAAAAAAGGAAGCCAGTATGGTGAAGACCAGGCTTACAAGGAAGGCGGGTACGCCTTTTGTTATATTGGTGACAAGTGTGAGCCCGGCGGAGGAAAGGGTTCCGATAAAACTAGTAAGGCTCTGGGTAATGCTGTTTTGTATATCTTTCAGCTGTTGCTGCCATTCGGGAGGGAAGGAGAGAAATGAATCGAACGAAATGTCAATGGAAGTAAGGGAAGGTATGATATAGTCTTTTACGTAGTCGGGCAGGAAAGTGAAAAGGTCCCTTAAAAGAGCCGCTACCTGAAGCACGATCAGTGTGAGCAAGGTTACGAGCACGGCATAACCGAGGACTACCACGATGCTTGCTATTGCTTTTCTTCCTATACGGATCCGTTTTTCAAGAAGGCGTATCGCTGGGTTGAAAAAGGCTGCGATTGCAAAGCCTATGATAAACGGCATAAACCAACTTATAATATATCTGAAGGTGCCCCATATGATCAAGGCAATGGCGCCGTAATACATAAGGTTAATTAAAAAGGCCTTGCGGGATTCCGTCTGTTCTCTTTTCATTAAAAGAGATCTCCTTCCTTGTCATGCATACCGCAATATCTTTTCTTTAGTTAATTATAAATGCAGTTGTGTCTAATGCTGGGCATCCTATTGACTTCGATTAATAGCCGCTGATGTATTGGTCATGTTATGCAATCAATACGGCTATATACGATTTAGGGACTTCAGTGGCACTACCGCTTCGAAGGCCGGAAGGATACCGATTTTATCGGGCGCATGAGGGGGAAGGCCATAAATATCGTGGCCGGGGAACTGATTGCCTTCGACGATTATCGGACCGGCAGGGGTAACCGCAATATCCCAGCCCACATATCGGACGATGGGAATTACCTGGGCGGCAGCCTTTATCAAGGAGAGACAATCCTGCCAAAACGGGATTCTGGCTCCGATGATCGATGTTCCGGAAACCGGATGTGTCTCATACACATTGCCTGCTTTGTCTACCGCAGGCAAGTTAATTTGTCCGTTATTCACATCGATCGGAACCACCATTCCGCCGTTGTTGAAATTATCCACTATTTTACCGCCGTTTCCGATTCTTAAGCATGCCGCGACGACATGAGCCTCGCCGCGAGAGACTATCGACACGGCTCTTATGGTGTTCACCGATCCGTTGTATATCGCGTTCAGGTCGTCATGCTGGGTAATTACTTCCTCGCAGAGGGTGAGGCCGTCCGACTTAAGCCTTTCATAAAGGTCCGCGAAAGCGCCGGGATCGTCCGCGGGAGGGGCTGCAATCAACTCGACGCCGTCTCCGTGAGTGCCGTTATATGGTTTTGCGATAAACCTGCCCAGCTCGTTCACAAACTCCATAAATGCCTCCGGAGAGCAGGTGCTTAAGTCTATCCAGCGCCTTCCTATATAGTTGGAAAACGTTTTGAGGAAATTTATCTTGTTTTCGAAGAACGGCCATCCGTTTTTATTATTCAGTGCGGCTACATAGCGGTTGTTTTTGCCTCTTGTGAGGACAGTGGAGCGCTGCCTGTGATTCATATTGTACATTTCAAACAGCGCGTAATCCATGTAGCCAGCCTGATAACGAAATCCGCACCATACCATATCCATAAGAATAAATAAACGCGGCCTGCCGGTCTTATTGCGTATCTCCGCCGCTTTTGACAGCATCCGTCTGATGTTGAGCCTGCGGATTCGCGATATCACATATTTCAATTGCGACATAAACACGTCCTGATCGTTATATTTAGCGCTATTCCCGTTTTTGGAAAAGCTAACATAATGATATACAAACACTCGGTAAAAGTCAATCGCTATACCTTATTCACTTTATAAACACTTTATAAACTAAGGGGAAAATTCCGTTTTGCTTTATTCGACTCTGTGATCGCATAAAAAATAATCATTGACTTATTGATGACATTACAATAGAATAGTTTAAATGTAAAAACAACTCAACGAACAGGAGAATGTGCATGGAGAAAACCCCCAAAGTGAACACAAAAAGAGACCTTACGCAGGGAAGCGTTGTAAAGAAGCTTATAATTTTCGCGCTGCCGCTTATGGCGAGCAACCTGATCATGCAATTATATAATGTTGCTGACTCGATCATTGTCGGACAGTTTGTGGGTTCGGATGCGCTTGCCGCAGTAGGAGTAAGCTTTCCTGTCATGATGTTTTTTAACGCTCTGTTCATGGGAGTTGCCACAGGAACAGGAATAGTTGTATCGCAATTTTTCGGAGCGAAAAATCAGGAAAGCCTTGAAAAGGCCGTATCGACTACATTTTCCCTTACCATGATAGTGGGGGGCATTATAACTGTTATTGGCCTTTTTCTTAGTAAACCTCTTCTACACCTGCTTGGAACCCCTGATAATATCCTGAATGATGCGGCGGCTTACCTTGCGATCATATACATCGGTACGATCGGGAATATGGTCTATATGATCGGAAGCGGCATTCTGCGCGGTATGGGCGACTCCAAATGGCCTCTTTATTTTCTGATTTTCAGCAGTGTAATGAATGTTTTTCTCGACCTTCTCTTTGTTGCCGTATTTGGATGGGGAGTTCCGGGCGTCGCCTGGGCTACCATGATATCGCATTTTGCGGCAGGCGTATTGGTCTATTTCAGAATTAATAAAGGAGATTATGGTGTAAAACTAAGCTTCAGGAAGCTGCGCATTGATGCTTTTTCTGCAAAGACCATCATAAGGCTCGGACTGCCATCTGGAATCCAGTCTATGGCAATGTCGGTCGGCAGCATGATTATACAGTCGTTTGCCAATCGTTTCGGATCGAACTTTATTGCCGCAAACAGTATAGTCATGAGGACCGACGGGTTTGCCATAATGCCGATGTTCGCTATCGGTATGGCGGTTACCACCTTTGTGGGACAGAATATCGGCGCCGGCAAGCTCGACCGTGTAAAGCACGGTATTAGAACCGCCGCATTGCTGATTATTGGTATCGGCGCGGCCATGGGTGTTATTCTCTGGTTCTCCGGAATATACTTAATGCGTGCATTTACACAGGCTGAAGTTGTTCTTGAAATAGGTGAACGCGGGATCAAGGTACTGGCCTTCTTCTACTGCTTTATGGGATTGGACCAGTGCTTCAGCGGTGCGATGCGAGGAGCGGGCGCGGCCGTTGCTCCCATGACTACAGGCCTCTTGGCCAACCTGGCACGTATTCCGCTTGCGTACTTCCTGGCGGTTCTTCCGAACGACTATATGGGTCTCTTCTACTCAATGTCTATTACCATGGTTCTAAGTTCAACAATGATTTATATTTATTACCGCAAGGGCAACTGGCGCAGCAAAGCGATCGTAAGACGTGCGGAAGCCGAAGAGATTCCGGTGCCGGCTGAGTAATGCTTTGTTCACGGCTGCAGCCCTAGACAAAGGGCTGCAGCTTTTCTATAAATTTTTAGTTTTTTAAGTATTTTGAAGAGAATTCTCCGTTATTGGGCGTCCATTTTAGTATATTTTTTCATTGCCTTTAACACAATAGTTTGTTATAATGAAAAACACTTTATATATACAGGTAGAATACAATGAGATTCAGGAGGATAACTCTTTTTGCCGGTCATTATGGGAGCGGAAAGACAAACCTTGCCATAAATTATGCGCTCAGGCTCCGCAGGAGCGTTGAAAAGGTTGCGATATGCGATCTCGATATCGTCAATCCCTATTTCCGCACCAAGGACAGCGAGGATGTCTTCAGCAAGGCCGGCATAAGGTTCATTTCCTCGGCTTATGCCAATTCAAATCTTGATGTGCCCGCAATACCGCCGGAAGCCTATGCCATAATACATGAGAAGGATCTCTTCTCGGTGGTCGACGTGGGCGGCGACGACAGGGGAGCGCTTGCCCTCGGGCGATACTCGCCCGCCATACTGGAGGAAGACAATTATGAGATGTTCCTCGTGGTCAACAAGTATCGTCCCCTGACCCAGGAAGGCGCGGGCGCATTTGATATTCTTCGCGAAATAGAAGCTGCATCCGGATTAAGGTTCACGGCTATTATCAACAACTCTAACCTGGGTATCGAGACGGCTCCCGACGATGTTCTCGGATCCATTGATTATACCCGTGAGATCTCAAGGCTTGCCGGATTACCTGTGAAATATACTTCAATACGAGAGGACTTGCTTCCCGCCTTGCAGGGCAAAATCGAAAACCTGTTTCCGATAACCCTTTTTGGCAAGCCCCAATGGTATGTTTAAAATATGTTCATTAGGCAGCGCTTTTAGCAGCGACCAAAAGTGCTGTAATTTTATATACGAGCCAGGACAAAAGGCCTCCTGGTTTATAAATCCATCACAAGAACAGACCCCCTGTGGGCTTCTTGCGGTCGCTGAGTAAAGGAGTATGCGGTGGCTAAGGTAACGTTTGACGTCGACAGGTGCAAGGGCTGCGGGCTCTGCATTGACGCATGCCCGAAGAAGATACTTCGCCTGTCGGAGGGAAAAATCAACGCTCGGGGTTTCTACCCTGCCGAGATAATCGACCAGAGCAAATGCATTGCCTGCGCTTTCTGCGCGACGATGTGTCCCGACTGTGTCATCAAAGTGGAGAAATAAGCAAAAGCGAGGCTTTAACATGTCTGAAAAAGTACTTATGAAGGGCAACGAGGCGCTGGCGGAAGCCGCCATCATGGCCGGATGCCGCCACTATTTCGGATACCCTATAACTCCTCAAACCGAGATCGCAGCGTATATGTCGAAGCGCCTGCCGCAGGTCGGGGGAACATTTCTGCAGGCCGAAAGCGAGATTTCGGCAATCAACATGGTCATCGGAGTGTCCGCAGCCGGAAAACGCGTCATGACCTCGAGCTCGAGTCCCGGAGTCTCGCTTAAGAGCGAGGGGCTTTCGTACCTTGCAGGATGCGACCTCCCCGCGTTGGTTGTGAACGTTCAGCGCGGCGGGCCGGGGCTCGGCGGGATTCAGCCCTCGCAGTCCGACTATTTCCAGGCGACCAGGTCCGGCGGACACGGCGATTTCCGCAAGATAGTGCTTGCGCCCGCCTCCGTGCAGGAGATGGTCTCGCTTACATTCAAGGGCTTTGATCTGGCGGACAAGTATCGCATGACCGTAATGATCCTCACCGACGGCATCCTCGGACAAATGATGGAGCCGGTGAGCCTCGATATGGGAGAGGTCAGACAGTATGACAAACCCTGGGCCGTGACCGGAACCCAATGTAAGCGGCCCCACAACGTTGTAAATTCGCTTTTCCTCCAGCCTGACAAACTCGAGCAGATGAATTTCGAGCGCTTCGCCAGGTATGCCGCAATCGAGGAAGACGAGGTTATGTCCGAAGAGTACCTGACGGAAGACGCCGAAGTATGCGTAGTGGCCTACGGCGCCGCTGCAAGGATTTCGAAAAACGCGATCGTCGCGGCCCGTGCGGAGGGCATTAAGGTCGGCATGATCCGTCCGGTTACCCTCTGGCCCTTCCCGAAGCGCCTGCTGAGAAGTATGGCGGAGAAGGTCAAGGCTTTTGTAACCGTCGAGCTGTCGATGGGGCAGATGATTGAGGACGTCGAGCTCGCCACCCGCTGCATGCGGCCCGTTCTCCTCTGCAACCGTACCGGCGGAATGGTCATGACCCCCGATGAAATCTTCAGGAAAATAATTCAGGCAAACGAAATCGGAGGTGCGGAATAATGACGGTATTTGAAAAACCGAAGTCATTGACCGACGCCGTAATGCATTACTGCCCGGGCTGTACGCACGGAATTGTACACAGGCTTGTCGCCGAAGCGATCGACGAGCTTGGGATCGAAGGCCGTACGATCGGTATCGCGCCCGTCGGATGCTCGGTAATGAATTACGACTATTTCACCGTGGACATGGTCCAGGCGGCGCACGGGCGCGCCCCGGCCGTTGCGACCGGCGTAAAGCGCGCAAACCCCGGGAATATTGTTTTCACCTATCAGGGTGACGGCGACCTTGCCGCGATCGGCACCGCCGAAACAGTTCACGCCGCCGCCCGCGGTGAAAACATCACAATCATATTCATCAACAACGCAATCTACGGAATGACCGGCGGCCAGATGGCTCCCACCACGCTTCCGGAACAGGTTACCCAGACGTCGCCTTACGGAAGAAAGGTCGAGCAGGCCGGTTATCCGATCCGTATATCCGAGATGCTCGCGACTCTCGACGGCCCCGCATATATCGAGCGCGTGTCCGTTGACTCGGTAAAGAACGTAAGAAACGCTAAAAAAGCGATTCTCAAGGCGTTCAGAACCCAGATTGAGGGCAAGGGCTTTTCGCTCGTGGAAGTGTTGTCCGCATGTCCGACGAACTGGGGCCTTACCCCGGGGAAGGCTCTTGAATGGCTCCGCGACAACATGATACCCTATTACCCGCTGGGCGTATTCAAGGACAAGGAGGCGGCGAAATGAGTCGGATTTTGATCGCAGGCTTCGGCGGGCAGGGCATTCTGTTTGCAGGTAAATTCCTTGCCAGCGGAGGGCTCATCGAAGGCCGCGAGGTTTCCTGGCTGCCGTCCTACGGACCCGAGATGCGCGGCGGCACCGCGAACTGCAGCGTAATTTTGAGCGATACGGCCATAGGTTCGCCGATCGTGAACGATCCCGACGTCCTTATCGTGATGAACCTCCCGTCCCTTGACAAATTTGAGGCCTCGGCAGTTCCCGGCGCCAAGGTGTTTGTCGACTCTTCGCTTGTCGAGCGCAGACTTAAGAGATCAGATGTAGAAGGACATTACATACCGGCCACAAAAATGGCTCATGAACACGGGCTCGACGGGCTTGCGAACATGATAATGCTCGGTAAAGTCATAAAGGAAGCCTGCGTCATACCGTATGAGATCGTTCCGAAGGTAATGGAAAAGGTCGTCTCGGCGAAAAAGAAAAACCTGTATGATCTCAATCTGAAAGCCATTGAGCTTGGATATAATTACTGACAGTCAGGAACTTACCCGTTTATTTTCGTTTATTATTGTATTGGTTTGGCAGGTCTCATATTTTTCTGGAGCCTGCCAATTTCAATAAAATAAAGCGATCGATAAACATTACGCAATTGAGCAAAAGGGGGATTGTATAATGACAGAGCAGCTGAAAGAAATCGGAATGAGACTTGCAGCGCTCCGGGATATTTGCGAGCTTTCAACCGCCGATATCTCAAAGAAAATGGGCATATCCGAGGAGGAATATATCTCCTACGAAAATGGCGAGAAGGATTTTTCCTTCAGCTTTCTTTACAACGCCGCGGCCATACTTGGAGTGGACGTTCTTGATATCATAAGCGGCGAATCCCCGAAGCTTTCCATTTGCACGGTGGTCCGCAAGGGGGACGGATATGCAATTCAGCGCAGGAGCGCATATGACTACCGTCATCTTGCCTTTACCTTCCGCAACAAGAAGGCCGAACCCTTTATGGTTACGGTAGAGCCGAAGGAAGACGTTATCCCCACTCTGCACGACCATGAGGGGCAGGAGTTCAACTATGTGGTCTCCGGCGCGATGAGGTTTTATATCGGCGATATTTCCTACGACCTTGAAGAAGGCGACAGCGTCTATTTCGATTCGGGCGTTCCGCACGCGATGAAGGCCCTCGGCGGCAAGCCCGCAAAGTTTCTTGCCGTCGTCATGAAGTAACTTTAACAGCGCTACTGGAGAGTGATTCTTATGCCAATATATGAAAAGTTCGTTGGGAGAAGCCGTGACGATTTTTACACACTCGAGGATGTCACAAAGAATTACAAGCTCACTTACAGCGATAATTTTAACTTCGCATACGATGTGCTCGATGTTCTCGGGACTGAAAAACCGGACAAGCTGGCGATGCTCTGGGTCGGAAACGACGGCGAGGAGAAGTACATTACTTTCAGGGAGATGATGCTCGCTTCAAACAAGGCGGCAAACTATTTTAAATCAATCGGCATTAAAAAAGGCGATTTTGTGCTGCTTGTCCTGAAGAGAAGCTACCTTTTCTGGTATTGCCTGATGGGTCTCCACAAAATAGGAGCCATCGCCGTTCAGGCCACCCACATGCTCACCGCCAAGGATTATATATACCGCTGCAACGCCGGCGGAATCAAACTTGCCGTTATAACGGGCGACGGAGACGCGACCGAACACTTCGACGAGGGAATGCCGTCCTACGAAACGGTACAGCTGAAGGCTGTCACAAAGCATAAGAATGCGGGCGAAGGCTGGCTTGATTTTGAAGCCGGTTTTGAGGCCGCCTCGGACGTCTGGACGCGTCCGACGGGCGACGAGGACACGAAAGCTACAGATACGATGCTTATGTCCTTTTCTTCCGGCACCACCGGATATCCTAAAATGATCACCCACGATTTCACATATCCGCTCGGACATATCATGACGGGAGTCTTCTGGCACCGTGTGGAAGACGGAGGACTTCACTTCACGATTTCCGATACGGGCTGGCTCAAATCGCTTTGGGGTAAAATGTACGGGCAGTGGTTCGGCGAAAGCGCCGTCTTCACCTATGACTTTGACAGGTTTGACGGAGCGGATATCCTTTCAAAGATCGAAAAGTACAGGATCACCACTTTCTGCGCGCCTCCCACCATGTACAGATTCATGCTTCAGAACGATCTGACAAAGTATGACCTGTCGTCCCTGAAGCATTGCTGCACCGCAGGGGAAGCTCTGAACCCCGAGATATTTAAAAAGTGGCGTGAATATACGGGACTTCGGATTTTCGAAGGCTTCGGACAGACGGAGACAACCCTCTGCGTCTCGACGCTCTATCCGTGGATGCAGCCGCGTCCGGGTTCCATGGGGCTCCCGTCACCGGGATACGACGTCAGGGTCCTTGACGAAGACGGGAACGAATGCCAGCCCGGAGTGACGGGAGAGATATGCATCCGGTCGGACGGAGTGGAGAGCCGGCCAAGAGGCCTTTTTACCGGGTATTATAAAAACGAGAACGACACAAAGCGCTCATGGCATGACGGCTTCTACCACACGGGAGATACGGCTTACCGCGACGAGCTTGGGTTTATCTGGTATGTCGGGCGTAACGACGACATCATAAAATCCTCGGGCTACCGCATCGGCCCGTTCGAAGTGGAAAGCGTGCTGCTCGAGCATCCCGCCGTGCTTGAAGCCGCTGTAACCGGTGTGCCCGATCCGATAAGGGGATTCAACGTAAAAGCCACCATTGTGCTGAAAAAAGGGTACGAGCCTTCGGAAGCGCTGAAAAAGGAGCTTCAGGAATTTGTCAAGAAGAACACGGCTCCGTACAAGTATCCGCGCGTGGTTGAGTTTGTGCAGGAGCTTCCGAAAACGATAAGCGGCAAGATCAGACGCGTCGAGATTCGCGAAAAAGACAGCAAAAAATAGCTTCCCGCCCTTATATTAGCAGGCGGTCGGGATATAATATTTATTTATCAACAACTCATGGACTATATTAACGCCATGAGTTGTTGATTTTGTCCCGTGACGCAGCATTTAGGGCAAAATGTGAACGGAAAAATAAAAAATTTTGCCGTTTGCTTGTAAAAACCGTTAAAATGATGTATAATATATATGCAGAAGTCGGCAAGCCCGCGGAATGGTAAACCTACGAAGAAAGGAAGCGGTGTCATTTGTTTCATATCGGCGACAAAATAGTACACCCAATGCATGGAGCCGGAATTGTGGAAAACATTGTTGACCAGAAGGTCGGCAATGTCTCAAGGTCGTACTATGTTTTAAAGATGCCTCTCGCCGGCATGATGGTAATGGTTCCGACCCAGTCCTCCGAGGAGATCGGCGTCAGGCCAGTCATAGATTCCCAAAAAGCTGACGAAGTAATACGAAGCCTTCCCAATATCGAAGTCGACACGACCCAGAACTGGAACAAGAGGTACCGCGAGAACATGATGAGAATAAAAAGCGGCAACCTTCTTGAAGTCGCGCGCGTCGTGAAAAGCCTTATGGTCCGCGAAAGGGAACGCGGGCTTTCCACCGGCGAGCGCAAAATGCTTCACTCCGCCAAGCAGATTCTTATTTCCGAAATCGTCCTTGCAAAGAGTTCCGATTATGAGGAAGTGGAAAACAGGATCAATAAAGCTCTGGCATGACGGTCCGCCTTCCGGCACCTTTCATTCGATAAAATTAGTGACAACCGGATAGAAACACTTTATAATGGATAAGAAAGAATCTGATTGCAGCAGATTTTATTTCTTATTTTTTTATTGTCCGCATAGATATTATTACGACAAACCGCTTGATTATTAAAATGTGGGGCGTGCCATGAGTATTTTGACTTTTTTCAAAAAGAGAAAAAGCAATCAGGGGCCGTCGTGCGCCGCAGTCATTGCCGCCGCCGGAAACTCGACGCGCATGGGGGCGGACAAACTCATGATGCTTCTCGACGGGATACCGGTTATCGCGCATACGCTCCTGGCTTTTGAGCAATGCCAGATCGCGGATAAGATAATTATCGTCACCAGAAGCGATAAGGTTGTCGACATGCAGGATATCGTGCGGGAGTTCGGAATAAGCAAGGCCACCGACATCATCTCGGGAGGAGCCGAACGGACGGAGTCGGTAATGAAGGGAGTGATGGCCGCGGGTAACGTCGATTATGTAATGATTCACGACGGAGCCAGGCCGCTGGTTTCGCAGGAGGTCATCGAGGAGGTATACAGGGCCGCGGTCAGGTTCGGTGCGGCGGCGCCGGGCGTTCCGGTGAAGGATACGATAAAAGTGGTGAAGGAAGGGGTTGTTGTTTCCACACCGGACAGGTCCACTCTTTTCGCGATACAGACGCCGCAGGTTTTCTACACCGGTCTGATAAAGGGAGCTCTGGCGCGGGCGATCGAGCAGAAAATCAGCTATCCCGACGATTGCTCGGCGGTTGAGGCCATAGGCATGAGCGTGCATATCACAAAAGGTGACTACAGGAATCTGAAAATAACCACGGAAGAGGATTTTGCGGCCGCGGACACATTGCTGGCAGGGAGGATCGAAGGATGAGGATAGGTCACGGCTACGACGTCCACAGGCTCGCAGCAGGAAGAAAGCTGATACTCGGCGGGGTTGAGATACCTCACAATGTCGGTCTTGACGGGCATTCCGACGCCGATGTGCTCTTGCATGCCATCATGGACGCCATGCTGGGCGCCGCTGCGCTGGGGGACATCGGAAGGCACTTCCCGGACGGCGACGACCGGTATAAGGGGATCTCAAGCCTTCTTCTTCTGAAAGAAACGGACAAGCTTATCAGGGCTGAGGGCTATTCGGTAAGTAATATCGATGCAACAATAATCGCGCAGAGACCAAAGCTTGCCCCATATATTCCTGAGATGATCCGCGAAATCGCCGAAGCTCTGAATATTCCCGAGGGTTCTGTAAACGTAAAGGCCACCACAGAGGAAAACCTGGGCTTCACCGGCTCGGGTGAAGGAATAGCAGCCCACGCTGTCTGCCTGATAGAAGAACACTAACAGATTCCCAAAATGATTTCGTTTTCAAAGCAAATAAATAAAGACAGGTGGGAAAATATGTTTGAAAACGTCAGATACGATCTTACAAGGATCTCTTACGGCCGCCGGGGAACTTTCTACTATCTAGGGCTCTGGGAAGAAAACGGAAAGAAACGCCTTTACGCCTGCGCGCTTTTATCCGGAATGGATACCGCCGCGCCGGGACAGAAAGCCCGCTGCGGCAGGCTGTTCCCGATAAAACTTGAAAAGAACGGAAAAGAAATCGACTATACGGCACAGGCAACGCCCGTCTGCATAACCCTGGAATATGAAGGCGGCGGCGCTCGTCTCTGCCTCCAGCAGGGCGGCATCCTGCGCATGGAAGCGACCGGCGCGGACGTCGTTCTCTCGCCCGACCTAAATCCGCACGAGATCGCAAAAAACAGAAACGACGGTAGCTGGGAAGTCATCATGAACCCGGTCCCGAAGCTGCTTTTCTGTCCGGTAAAAGGCACGATGGAGGTCAGGACCGGATTCGACGTTATTACCAGCGTTCCGGAGGACACAAAATTCATTTTCCGTGCGGACAGCGAAGGAAAGATCGACCTTGCGGTCCATCTTTACAAATCGAACGCATGGCGTATGGAGAAATATCCGGCGTTTGAAGACTGCATTTACTCGATAGAAAAGGAATTTTCCGAATATCTTGAAACAGTGCCTGCGCTTCCGGAGGAGTTTGCCGAGGCGCGCATAATCGAAGCCTTCATCGTCTGGTCGCACATCATCCCCGTTGACGGCACCGAGATCATTTTTATGAACAAAGGCATACACCGCTTTACGTAGAGCTGGCAGCAGTGTTACCACGCCATGGGGCAGTATAAAAACCCGAAGTTCGCGTGGGAACTTTTGCTCTCTGTTTTCCGCTATCAGGACGATTACGGCATGCTCCCGGACTGCCTGTTCGATTCCTATCAGACCTTCGGAGGCTGCAAGCCGCCCTTCCACGGCGTTGCAATGGAATTTCTGAAGGACTATACCGACTTTGAGTTCGCGTCCCGCAAGGAATGTCTCACTCTGTATAAAGGGCTTTCCGATCTCGTCTTTTGGTGGCTCTCCTACCGTGACACCGACAACGACGGTATCGCCCAGTATGACACCGCGGACGAATCCGGCTGGGACGACAGCTCTTTCTTCAGGCTGGGCGGCCCGACCGAGACGCCGGATCTTGCTACATATCTGATCCTTGCGATGGACAATCTTTCCGAACTTGCCGGAAAGCTCGGCAAAACCTATGAAAAGCGCGAATGGAAGGCAAGAGCCGACGCGATGCTCGAAAAAATGCTTTCATTCTTCTGGAACGGCGAGCAGTTCACGGCCCGCACCAACGAATCGCATGAATGGGTCGATTGCGGCACCATTATGGCCTTCATCCCGCTCCTTTTAGGCAAACGTCTGCCGCAGGAAATGATCGATAAAATGGCTGACGCGCTTTCGCGGGAAGGAGTATGGCTCACACCCTACGGTCTTGCCGGCGAGCGCCTAGACAGCGATCACTACCACGAGACCGGATGGTCGGCGGGTCCGATACTCGCTCCGGCTCAGCTTCTCGTCGTACTCGGCCTGCGTGCGAGCGGAAAGGATGAGCTTGCAAAGGAAATTGCAATGCGCTACTGCCGCGCACTGGTGAAGGCCGGATTCCCGATGGTGCTCAACGCAAAAACCGGCGGGGACGTCAGCGAAGGGCGCTGGTCAACCCGTTATCCGAACCGTATGGCCTGGACCGCAATGGTCTTCCTTCTCCTCGGCTCGATCTTCGGCAAATAAGTCATATTATTACCGTGCGATAAATACGCAGTGCGATTTTATCATGTTACTTAAAAAGTCGCACTATAAAAACTTTATAAACGTATAAACGCATAAAAAAGGTCCTTCGATTTAACGAAGGATTTTTTTGCTCTATGTCAATTGTTTAGGTAGAGCAAATGTAAAATCTGATCCGGTAGGTAACAATGGTTGCTTACCGGATCTTGTTTGTGCGCCCGGTGAGCGCACGTTCTAGAGGGTGAAAGTCCCGAATCCGCTCGGTAGCGGGAAGGGTATAGCTGAACACCAAGGGTGTCCATCGTGAGGTGGAATCTGAAGAAAGGTGCAGGCAAATCTCTGGCCTGACGAACAGAAATCTTTGAACCAATATTTTCGGGAAACAGCTTCGGCTATCGACCGGGAAAGAGCGCGCAAATGGCTATCATGAAAGTGAAGGAGTATGCGGAAAAGGGATACAAGTACGCAGTACAAATAGACCTATCCAAATACTTTGAC